>Ga0315282_10000409_pt1 | contig 84902 bp, 51 predicted proteins | sample YL17G07_20_MG_FD_203693 | JGI IMG/M metagenome (GOLD analysis project Ga0315282, IMG submission 203693) | Sediment microbial communities from Yellowstone Lake, YNP, Wyoming, USA - YL17G07_20 | ecosystem: Environmental > Aquatic > Freshwater > Lake > Sediment | place: USA: Wyoming | collected...
CCGACTCGCAACGAATCAATTCTGCCGCATCTTCGCTGTCAACTCTGATGGACAAGCGTGCAATCCTTGGCCTTTGCAGCACTCTTTGCGGGCGACGCATGCGTCGCCCCTACGCCAAGAGCGCATGCCACAATCGCTGGTCACACACGAACGCTGACTGCAGGCAGAATCCCCTTGCCTCGGCCCAAAGACGATATAAGATATTCGCCATCTGCCTCTGATACCGTTTCCCGCGCGTTTGCGACGGGGGATCCCTGACAGGAGATTGCAATGGACAAGAAGGTCACATTCGGCGTCATCGTGGCAAACCGCGGTTTTTTCCCCGCGCACCTCGTCAAGACGGGGCATGAGGACATCCAGGCCGTGCTCAAAAAGGCCGGCTACGGCTGCGTTGTCCTCGGAATGAACGACACGAAGTACGGCTCGGTCGAATCGATCGGCGACGCGCACAAGTGCGCGGACCTCTTCAAGAAGCACGCCGGCGAGATCGACGGCGTCATAGTGACGCTTCCCAATTTCGGGGACGAACGCTCCTGCGCCAACGCGCTTCGCTGGTCGGGGCTGGAGGTGCCTGTCCTCGTGCAGGCGGAGCCGGACGAAGTTACCAAGATGAGCGTCAAGGACCGCCGCGATTCCTTCTGCGGGAAGGTGTCGATATGTAACGTCCTGCGCCAGTACGGCATCCCCTACAGCCTCACGCTCAACCACTGCGAATCGGTGAAGTCGGCCGAGTTCGCCGGCGACCTCGACACGTTCGCGGCCACCTGCCGCGTCGTGAAGGCACTAAGGAACGCCCGCTTCGGCGCCATCGGCGCGCGCACGACGCCGTTCTTCACCGTCCGCTACAGTGAAAAGCTTCTCGAAATGAGCGGCATTACGGTCGAGACGATGGACCTTTCCGAGGCACTCGCTGCGGCCCAGAACGTGAAGTCCTCCGACAAGGACCTCAAGGCCAAGATGAAGGAAGTCAAAGCTTACGTCGACTGCCCCGGCGTCACGAAGGAAGCCTTCGAGCGCATGGCGAGGCTTGTGCTTGTCATCCAGCGGTGGATGAAAGCAAACGACCTGCAAGGAACCGCGCTCCAATGCTGGGACGCGCTCGAGAATATCTACAAGATCGTCCCCTGCGGCATTATGAGCCTCATGTCGAACGCCGGCATTTCGAGCGCGTGCGAAGTGGACATGGGCGGCACGATAGCGATGCACGCCCTTCACGCCGCGTCAGGCAAGCCCAGTGCCCTTGTCGACTGGAACAACAACTACGGCGACGATCCGGATAAGTGCATCGCCTTCCACTGCTCGAACTTCCCCAAGGACGTGATGACCTGCGCCAGGATGTCCTTCCAGACGATTATCGCCGGCTCCATCGGCGAGAAGAACTCCTTCGGCGCGATGCACGGCCGGATTATCGCCGGCCCCATGACCTTCGCGCGCGTCTCGACCGATGACGTTCGCGGCGTCATCCGCTCCTACGTCGGCGAAGGCCGCTTCACCGACGACCCCCTCGTAACCTTCGGCGGGGTAGGGGTCATGGAGGTGCCGGACCTGCAGCTTCTCATGGAGTATATCTGCGAATCCGGCTTCGAGCATCACACGGCGATCAACCTATCCGAAACCGCGGATGCCATTCATGAGGCGTTCGAGAAGTACCTGGGGTGGGAGGTTTACCGCCACATTTAGAATGATTGGACCACTGCAGCCATGCCCCTGCCGAACCTTGGACCCGGCAGGGGCTTTTTCATAGACAAGGCGTGCTTGACGGGCGTCTATATACGCAGGACGCCGTCTGTGTGACGCGCCCGCTTACGGTGCGGTTCTGGTGAACGCTCATGTCGCATGAGAGCATGACAGATCGTGACGCCGTGTCGGCTCGGAGCCTATCCGACCTTCTCGCCATCATATGGCATGAAGAAGCGCAGGATTCTATCGACGCGACGTCCGCCAGAGCGGAGATCCTCCGCCGTGTGCGCACCGAGCGAGAGCGAACGCTGAAGCGCTTCAATCGTCTTGGGGCGGTTCAGTCCAAACACGTCCGAAGGATGCGGCGCGTTGGCTTTGCCGTGATTGTCGCAGGCGGCTATATGGGGCTTAACAGCGTCGTAGGCGTGGGTTTTCTCTTCGTCGCCCGGCCGTCGGCGGCCTCCCTGGGCCAGTTCTCCTTTGCCGATATGGCATTTTGGCCCTGCGCTGCGGCGCTTGTGGCGCTATGGGGCTATCTTGCGTTTGCGCTGATCTATGCCGGTGTTGGATTTCTCGACGGACGGGAGGACGCAAGGCGCAGACTGGTCAGGGCGCTGGGTGTGTTGAGTATCTTCGGCGTTCCGTTTGTAGTCGTTGCCTGGGCATCCGCGATAGACGTCGTGCCTTCCTATCGCCCTGATATTTCCACTGTCGCCGCGTGCATGTGCGTAATCGCGCTCACGGCCGCGGTGATCTGGTGGCTTCGAGACCAGCTCCGCCTCCTGCGCTCGTACGAAGCCAGAGCATGGTGCCTTGCGCATTCTTTCGACCACCGTGACACCTCCAGCGGGAGTGGTCATGACTGACGTGTCCACGCTTGTCCATATGGTCGGTCCTGACCGCGCCTCCTATTCCGCCGAGCAACTGGCCGTCGCGGAGCGCGAGCTGCGCTACCGCGGTCACGAGCATCGCCAGCGCTTCTTCGACGTGCGCCGCCGGCGCGGTGCGGCATGGGACAAGTTCACCAGGAGGATGCTTACCCGCGCGAGGGTCGCATTTCTCGTGGGACTGACAGTTTTGGGCTGCGGCTGTATCAGCGCCTTCGAACTCTATAAGGAAGCATACAAAGGCATGCCCGAGAGTTTCTCCGGCGATGTTGTGGCGACGCTGGCGATTATCATCTATGGTTTGCCGCTTGCCGCAGGCGCACTTGGCTTCAGGCACGGCTGGAACTGGGGGAGACGCATAATACGGGTCGCCCTTGCATGGGGGGTTCTCTGCGTCACGGTGCTCTTCGTCGGCAATATCATTGCGAACGCACGCGACGATTCGTTCAGCCGGCCGCTGGTTCTCGCTCTGGGACTCATGCCGGCAATAGTTGCATACCAGGTACTTGAGTACAAGCGGCTTGGTAGTATCCGATGTCGCGTATGGTGCTCAATGAGAATTCGCCGTCGCGTTGGCCATACCAGCGCCGAACTCCGCGCGATCAGTCCGTAGGCATATGGTCTTCTGGAGTTGCAAAGGTGCAAATAGCAGACAGCGATGTGTCGGTACCGCGCGGGACATCCGCACTCAGGGATATGATATTCGAGAAGCGCAGCGCAAGCGCGCATGACGTGGCGAGGGCCGAACGCGAGCTCCGTTACCGTGGCCACGAGCATCGCCAGCGCTTCTTCAACGTTCGCCGCGCTCACAGCGCAAAGTGGGACAAGTTCACCGGCAGGATGCTCTCCCGCGCCAAGATCGCGGGTTTCATTGGCGCTGTCTCCCTCGCAATAGGGCTCTTGGCTGCTCTGATTATCGTGGATAGCCTGAGCTATGGCCGGGATCGATTTCATCTCTGGTATGCGGTATATCTGGTGCCGACTGTCTTCGGACTGCTGCTTCTCGTCGGGTCAATGGGCTTCAACAAGGGGCGCGAATGGGGCAGACGGCTGATCAGATATGGTTACTTCCTCGGCGCGCTCTCGTGCATACTGTCGTTCTGCGCCGTCTTCTGTAATATTGTCCCCCCCTGGATTCGCGACGGGCCTCTCAGCAGGCCGGCTGTCTTTGGCCTGGGTCTGCTTCTTGCCGCCGCAGCCGTTCAGTTACTCGCCATGCGCGACCTCAACGGCATGCGCTGCCGCGCCTGGTGCTCTCTCAAGATCCCCCGCCGCATCGGCCACACGAACGCCGAGCTGCGCGCGATGAATCCGTGATGTGCTGTTCGGTTCCGTAGGGGCGGGGCTCCGTACCCGCCCTCGCCGGGTCGTGCAATCGGCGCTCACATGGCGTAGGACATCCCCAATATCTGTCCCAATGCACTACGCCGTTACAACCAACCTCTGCCCCTTCTTCAAACTCACGGCCTTCTCCAACTCAATCACCGTTGCTCCGGCCTCAAGCTTCGCCTGTGCCGCAACGCGCTTTCCACCGGCGGTAACCTTCACTTTGTCCGCCTTGACTCCCGTGAGATGTAGTTCGGCGATCTTGAGCGTCCCCGCCGCTACCTCCATCTCCACCGCGGCCTTTGCGCCGCCCCTCATCGTCACGCGTCCCCATGCCGCGGGTGTGTTCCATACGAACTGCTTCTTTCCGCCCTGCACCTTAAGCGCCATGCTCCCCGCCGCGGCGTCCCACGCGAACCCCTGCATCGCGAGATACACCGCCCAGGAGCTCATCGCCCGATAGTAGTGGTCGCCGCATTCGATGTGGTTGTACCGCATGCCGATCTTTTCATGCCGGTCCCATACGTCGCGGAGAAGCGTCATCCCCTCACGCTCGAGACCGAGAAGGAGCATCTCTGCGATGACGGCGAACTCGACTCCCGTCCAGGGGCACCGCGCCTGGTCGCTCGTCTCGCGGCGAATCTTGACGCGCCCGCCGCGCGGCCACTCGCAGTTCGTAAGATACCCTTCCGGCCGCCGGCAATACCGGAACACCGCAGACAGCGCGGCTTTCGCCCTTGTGATATCCGCAAGGCCGTCCCCGTCAGTCTGTCTCACGAACCAGTCGCCGCACAGTTGATCCGCCATGCAGCCGGCGTTGCCCTTGCCGGTTCCCTTGTCGAAGCTGAGCTCATAATACTCGCCGTTCCACAACTGCTTCTCAACCGTCACAAACGCCTTAGCCGCGCGCACGGCAAGCTCATCGGCGCGCGCGGATAGCCCAATCATCTGCGCCAATTCGCTTGCCGCCTTGAGCGCGCCGACGTATTGCATGCCCACGTACGCCGACGTGCCGTACAGCGGAAACTGGTCGTATGATTGGTCGATCCCGGCGTTGTCCGGCAGGCCGTCGCCGTTCGCGTCGGTCTTCTCGATGTCAGCGAGGAATATCTCCAACGCCGGCCAGATGCGCTTGATATAGTCCGTGTCGCCGGTCCACAGCGCGTCGCGCCACACGAGAAGCGCGAACTGCACGTCGTTATCGATCCTGTTGTTGCGCCAGATGCAGCACTCGGAAAATGTCCCGCCAAACGCGTGCGGCGGCCGCCCGATCGTATTGGCCGTCACCGTGACCATTTCCATCTGCTTTTTCTGCAGCTCGGGGAAGAAGAGGATGATCGGGAACGACCCGTAGATCGTGATATCGAGTGTCTGCAGGCCGCAGCACCCGAGCCCCTCCCATATAGCAAACCGCCCCGACCTGTCCCACCACGCGGACTTCGGGAATGTTGTGAGTTGTGCGGCGATTGCGTCGAGCACCCATCTGTCCGCGGTCGTCTCATAATACGCGTCTACGAACTCGCGCGATCTCCGCCGCAGGTCGTCGAAGTTCTTCTGCCCGTACGCGAACACCTCGGTCGCGGAGCCGAACCAGTTGTCGTACTGGTGGCCGATTGATTGGGTCGGCTCGCCGCCGCGGCATTCCTTCTGGGCCATGTTGGGGAAGTGCCACGCGAGAGCGAATGTGACCTGCGCAGTCTCGCCGGGCTTGAGCGCCATCGTCTTCGCGATCACGCCGCGCGAGCAGCCGAGAAGCACCCTTGCGGCCCGTGTCTGCGCGCCGAGGTCATTGCCCACGGTACCCTTGTAGTCGCTCCTGTCGCGATTCTCCAGATGTCCGGTCTCCATGAGCGGGTCGTATATGTCCCGCGGATGCGCCGCATGGAGGAAGTAGCTTACCTTGCCGGCCTTCTTCGACCACAGGCCCAGAGCCGCGCTTCCGGCGGACTGTGCTTCGCGCGGCATGTCCTTCCTGTCGAACTCCAACCACGCCGCGCGCCCCTTTTCCTGAAATCGGATTACCGACTCGTGCTTGGGATAGTCGTAGCCGACGCAGTTCTTCATCACGCCGAATAGCGACACGCGCTGCTTCCTGCGGCTCACGTTGCGGAGCGAAAACGTCATGAAGATAACCGGCAGTCCGGAGTTCTTCGCGTCGAGCGGTATGAAGGGGCAGAACGCTTCCATCGTCGCCGCAATGGGGTAGCCCTTGGCCTCGTAGCCGAGGTTTGCGAATGGGAAGCGTCCGTCGTATGAGATGTCGCTTGGAAACTCCATCCACGGCATGTGGTAGGGGTCGAGCGTCCACTTGAATATCTCGCTTGAGCCGTAAGCGTCGCGATCGAGCCATTTCGGCCGGTTGAGCATGAGCTCCCTCGGCCTCGTCCCGTCGTGCGCGACGATCCCGAAGAAGAGCCCCTCGTCCTCCATCTCCGCCGTCGCCGGGCCGTTGCCCCACGGCTTGTTATTCATTATCTGCCAGTCGTGGAAATGCCCGTCGCCCCTTATCTCGACGCTTCCCGTCCCCAACCCCCCAAGCGGTGTCCCGCTATACTCCACCGGCAAAGGATTCGCGTTCCCCATCTCTCCTCCAAGCTGCCTTGTGCCTCATCTTCATAATTGTAGGGGCGGGACCCCGTGCCCGCCCTTGCCTCGCTGCCAGACACGCCGTCATATGCCCATACGGCTCATCTGCCTGCGATCATGTAGGGGCGGGGCTCCGTACCCGCCCTTGCCGCGCTGCCAATCCCGCTGTCAAACTCTGCAAACCGGCTACATCGCCATTGGTTCTTTGTGGGGCGGACATTCCTGTCTGCCACCTTACGGCGCGCCTCTTGCGCCGATCATTCTCAGTTATTCATTCATGGCTCTGCTCAAGCCCCAAGCCTCAAGCCTTGTTTTCTCAAGCGGCCATTAGCCGCGCCCTCACGCTCCTGCCTGCTTGCGCGCGTTGATTACTGTGATTTCCGATCTCCCGGTCACGATGTCTATCGCTTTCACTGCGATTGCCACCCGGTTCTCCCCATTGAGCGCCCCCCACAGCGTCTCCGCCACCTGTTTCGGCGTCCCCTCAAGCGGCAACAGATACGGTTCCCCCGTGAAAGAGGGCAGGGGATTGCCGTCGCCCATGTACGTCGTAATCGTATACCCAACTCCCGGCCCCATATCCCCGTATTCGAAATGGAATCTTTCGGACGCATCGCTCCACGGCGACTTCCTCAGGATCGACAGCGTCGTCACCGGCCGCGCGCCCCTCATGTCCGTCACCGCCGAAATCCTCGGCGTATTGTTCGGCGGGTCGGGCTCATACTGCCTCGTCGCAAGCGCGTCGACGAGTGTCTTTCCAGCCTTGATGTGCGAATGGATCGTGTCGGTGTGGTCGCCGTTCGTGGCGATATAGACCTTCGGCAGTTCGAGCATCGCGTTATATATCACGAGCGTCGGGTCCTTGAGCTTCGCCGGGTCGGCCGCCGCCGTCCTCATCGTCGTCCCCTCGACCACGAACACGCGATTGCGCGAGTTCTCGCTCCTCCCCATGATCCAGTACGCGTGATACACGCGCTTGCCGGACTCATCGAAGCCGACCGAAAGCCCCCGCCCCGGATATGAATTGGCCCTGAATGCCTCGAAGTTTTCCCTCGCCTTCTCGTTCAACGTTTCCCCTCCTCATAGGGTATGAGACGACCGGACGGGTGAATTATAACTGACGCGGGCTTACCGTCCACATGCGACTACAACTCATGCGCGCACGTCTTTCGCCGGCCGGTGAAACGCGGAGGGCGCGGCTGCCGTCCAATGCCTTGAAGACGGAGAGCGTATCCCTCAAGAAGCCGATCAATCACGGAGAACGGGCCATGTCCAAAGCCTGCGTACTTGTCGCCATGCTCGCTGCTGTCGTAACGGTCCTCGCTGCCGATGCGCCGGCGGCCCAGAAGCTCGCCAAAACAACTGTGAATGTGGAATCAACCACCGTCACCACTTCCGACGGCGTAAGGCTCTTCGTGGAGACGGCGGGGCAGGGGACGCCTTGCCTCTATATCCACGGCGGCCCCGGCTCGGGCAGCTACTGGATGCGCAAGTTCTCCGATGGGCTCCTCGAGCGCCACTTCCGGATGATCTATCTTGATCAGAGGGGCACGGCGCGGTCAGCAAGTCCCAGCGACGGCAACTACACTATGGACCGCATGGCGCTGGACTTTGAAGAGGTGAGAAAGGCTCTCGGCATACAGGACTGGTTGACCCTCGGCCACTCCTTGGGCGGCGTGATGCAGATGGGCTACTACGAGCGATATCCCCGGTCGATAAAGGGGATGCTCTTCACCAACTGCACCTTGTCCTTGGAGGACTCTTTGCGAAACAGTTGGATTCCCAAGGCCGTTGAGCTACTCGGAACCGGTGAGGTGCTTCCCTCTGCCGACGAGTCGGTTTCCGCCCTGCTTCAACGTGTCACCTCCCTTGGCGCCCAGTTGCAAGAGAAGGAACTCATGTGGCGGATGGCGTACGCATCGCAGGAGAACGAGCGCCTCATGGGCGCCACATTTGGCGACATCCCCGGGTGGAACCATGATCTGGAGGAGGCTGCGCTCGCGGTTCCCGACTACCAGAAGGACTTCCGTCCGCTGGCGCCGGACGTAAAGGTCCCCGTGCTCTTCTTCTACGGCAAGACCGACTGGATGGCCGGTCCCGAGCACTACAAGGGCGTCCACTTCCCAGACATGATCGTCAGGTGCTGCGATGGCGGCCACGTGCCCATAATCGAGAACAGGAAGGAACTGGAAGCGGCGATAGCTGACTATCAGGCGAAATACGGCCTGTGACCGACTTGCCCCGCTGATGCGTCCGGTTTGCTCTGGAAGCCTCCCAAATAGAAACGGCCGACTCAACTTCAGCCGGCCGCCCAAATGGACTTGTGTTTGTTTCTCTACTGCCTCTCGTCTATCGGCACGTACTTGAGATCCATCGGCCCGATGTAGTTCGACAGCGGGCGGATGATGCGGTTGTTGGCCCACTGCTCCAGAATGTGCGCGGTCCAGCCGACGACGCGGCTGCAGACGAAGATGGGCGTGAAGAGCTCCTGCGGGATGCCCATCAGACGATAGCAGCTTGCGCTGTAGAAGTCGACGTTGGGGTACACGCGCGTGTTGGCGCTCATGACGCGCGCGACCTCGTTCGAGATATCGAGAAGCCGCGTATCGTGCTTGTATTCGCTCAGTGCTTCGCAGTGCTTCTTGAGGATCGTGGCCCTCGGGTCCATGGTCTTGTAGACCCTGTGGCCGAAGCCGGCGATCTTGTCCTTGCGGGCGAGGCGCTCCATGACGTATGCCTCCGCGCGCTCCGGCTCGCCGATCTCGTCGAGCATCCGCGCAACGTCCTCGTTCGCTCCGCCGTGGAGCGGCCCCTTGAGCGCGCCGATGCCCGATACGACGCTGGAGTACATATCCGACATCGTCGCGGCGGTCACGCGCGCTGCGAAGGTCGAGGCATTGAATCCATGATCCGCGTGCAGCGTCAGCGCGACGTCGAGCGTCTTCTCCGATATCGCGTCCGGCTCCTCGCCGGTCAGGGTGTAGAGGAAATTGTACGCGATGGACTTTCCCGGCACCGGGTGGATCGGCTCCAGGTAGTGCCGTATCCTCTGGTGCGCCGTGATCAGCATCGGTATGCGCGTGGTCAGTCTGATGGCCTTGCGCAGCACCGCGTCGCGCCGCGTAACGCCGCTGTCAGGGTCCCAGTGACCGAGCGACGAAACGCCCGTCCTGATGACCTCCATCGGCGTCGCAGCCTTGGGGAACATGCGCAGGATCATTATCGTTTCGATCGGCAGGTCCATGCTGCCGGTGAACGAGTCGAGGAATGCCGCATATTCGGCCTTGCCCGGGAGTCTCCCGTACCAGAGAAGATACGCCACTTCCGCGAACTGCGCGTGCTCGGCCAGGTCCGCCACGTTGTAGCCGTGGTAAATGAGGAGGCCCCTCTTGCCGTCCACCTCGCTTATGGAGGTATCGGCGGCAATGACGCCATCCAACCCGGCCTTCGCCCGCACTACGCCTTCGCTGCCCTCTGTCGCCATTCTCGGCTCTCCTCTCCAGTTGCGCTTCCAGAACAAAAGCCCCTCTATTACACCAACCGACCCCCAGATTTGCAATCACTCAGTTCAGTTGAAGCGCGTTCGTGTGGCACTGGCGGCTTGCCCGCCAGCGGCATCCGTCCGGTCCGCGAAGCGGATCATCTTTGACGTCTTGCCTTGTCGTGCCCATTCTTGAGCCAGTGGATCCACGCCGCAAACCCCTCGCCAGTTTTCGCCGACAGCGGGAATATCTCCACTCCCGCGTTGAGTTTCCTGCAATCCCCGCTCGCACGTTCTATCGAGTAGTCCGTGTACGGCAGGAGGTCGATCTTGTTGATGACAACCGCCGCGGCGCGTACGAAGAGGGCAGGGTACTTCGCCGGCTTTTCATCGCCTTCAGGCACGCTGATAAGCGCGATTTTCGCGTCTTCGCCGAGGTCAACAGACGAGGGGCACACGAGGTTGCCGACGTTTTCGATAAAGAGAATATCGAGCGCCTTCAGGTTGATCTCCGACGCGGCCTTTTCAACCATCGCCGCGTCAAGGTGGCACGCGCCGCCGGTCTCTATCTGCACCGCCTCCACGCCGGCCGCGCGTATCCGCTCGGAGTCGAACGTCGTCTTGATGTCGCCTTCGATGACAGCCATCTTGCAGCTGAGTTCCTTCGCGGTGCGCTCCAGAAGCGCGGTCTTGCCCGCGCCCGGCGAGCCGATGAGGTTTACCGTGAAGAGGCCGAGTTTCCTGAACGCCTCCCTGTTTCTCGCGGCGACTACCGCGTTTTTCGACACAACCGGCTGCGGTGCGCCCTTGCCGTCGGAGCCCTGAGTCATTAGCTATCCTCTACTTCGATTTCCCTGACCACTACGTCCAGACCTTCGAGAATCGTGCGGCTGTAGCCGCCGCATGAGGGGCACGGATCGAGCGGGTCCGTCGCCTCATATTCGGCGCCGCACTCGCATTTGAACTTGACCGGCACCTCGCGAATCGTGATTTTCGGTTCGCCAAGCCCCATTTCCTTCGACACTTCGCCGATGCAGAAATCGAGCGACGCGACTGCAACCCCTGCCAGCGGCCCGACCTCCACAACGACCGAAAGAATCTTGCGGCCGCCGGAGTGTTCGGCGACAGTGCGCATTATATCCCTGGCTATGCCAAGTTCATGCATTTTGATGCCTCTGAGGGCTTCGGACGCGGTATGTGCTTACTCCACAAGAACATACGGCGCACAAGTCGGAAGCGCTCTTACTTGCGCGCGGCCTCGGCCAGGTACGCGTCGATCTCGGCGGCGGCGCGATAGCCTTCGTAAACTGCCTGCGCCGCTGTAGTTCCGCCGTTCACGATGTCGCCGCCCGCGAAAACGTCCGCAACGCTCGTCGCGGCGCTGCCCGGCTCGGTCTTGATGAGCCCGCGCGCCATCTGGACGCCCGCCAAGGCCGATTCCAGCCCCTCTGGCGCGCGCTGACCCAGCGCTTCGACTGCGAGGCCGACTTCGAGTACGGATTCACTCCCGGCAATGGTTTCCGGTTTCCGGCGACCCGAAGCATCCGGCTCGCCGAGGCGCGTGCGGGCGATCTTGACGCCGGTGAGTCGGCCCTTCGCATCGGCAACGTAGTCAACGGGTTGCGTCAAAATGAGGAAGTGAATGCCCCTCGCGAGCGCGGCGTCTCTCTCCTCCGGCCAGCCCGGCATTTCCGCAAACGACCTGCGGTAGACGATGTAGACGTCCCTCGCCCCGAGGCGTTTCGCCGTGACTGCCGCGTCGAGCGCGGTGTTTCCGCCTCCGAGCACGGCCACTGCTGCGGGGACCCCGCCCGAGTGCGTATCTTTATGCTCTTTGAGGAACGACAATGCGTCGACAACGCCGGTCTTCGGGCGCTTCGCGCCGGGCAGCAGCGTGCCTTCGGAAAGCCCCACAGCGATGAAAACCGCGTCGAATCCCGCCTTGCGCAGATCGTTGACCGTGTGCGTCGCGGAAAGCCCCTGGCCAAGGTGCCACTTGAGCCGCGAACTGGGAACGTTGCCAAGGAGCGTCGTAACCTCCGCGCTCGCAAGCGCTTTCGTCAGCCGCTCCTTCGGTATAATCTCCCCCGCGGTTCCTGCGACCCCTCGTCCCGCGTCGAATATCGCTACCTCGTGCCCCTTTTCGAGTAGCCCTATCGCCGCTCCTAAGCCGGCCGGCCCCGCGCCGATGACTGCCACCTTTTTGCCGCTCGGATTCTCCGGCACTTCGATGGTCGCCCAGCCTTCCGCACGCGCTTTCTCGCTTGCGTATCGCTGCAATAGCCGCACGGGAATTGCGGACCCCGTCAAGTGCTGCTGTATGCAGCCGCCTTCGCACTGGACCTTGGAAGGGCAGACGTATGAGCATATCTCCGGCAGGGGATTGGTCTTGCGAAGAATGCAGTATGCCTCGCGGTCGTGGCCCTCGGCAATCGCCCTTATGAATCCCGGCACGTCGACCTTCGCGGGGCAACCGATGGCGCACGTGGGAGCAGTGCAATTGCGGCACGCCTGGGCGATCGCGCGGACGTGCTGGTGATCGCGCATGCGGCCTTCGAGATAGATCGGCCCATAGACCGCGCCGTCCCGGATGACGCAGCCGGTCCTGCCGCCGTCGCGCATAATCTGTGTGCACGAGGAGCACGCGATACAGACCTCCAGGGGATCGAGTTTGCCCTTCACCATGAGCGCCTTCGGAAAGTGCGGCATGGCAAAAGACATGCGTCCCAGGCCCACGAACGTCGCGCCGCCGCTTTCGAGCGTCGCTGCCGCAAAGTAGGGGCCGAACTCCCTGAGCCACGAATAACCCGTGCTTACGATGGGGAAGCCCTGATTGGCCTTCTGCATCTGGGCGCCTATCTCCACTATCCGCGCGACCCCCTCCAACGGGTGCTCTTCGGGGATGTAGCCATTGACCGTCGGGTAGTCGAAGGGGCGGTTCACGTGCGGGTTGAAGTAGGGGTTCGCGACCGTGATATTGGCTATCGAAATCCCGATCTTGCGAAGCTCCTCGACAAGCTGCTTGGGCTCGGTGAGATCAGGCTTCATATGGTCGTTCATATCGACTCCCCACCCGTAGGGGTAGGGGATCGCGTCGTATGCGTTCATGCGCAGGCCGACGAGGATGCCGGGGACCTCGGCGAGTACGCGCTGAGCAATGGTGCGGACAAAGCGCGTGCGGTTCTCGAAACTGCCGCCGAACCGGCTCTCGTGGCGCGTGAATGACGCGTGGAGCTCCGCGGCCAAGTACCGGTGGCAGCTCTTGATGTCGATGCAGTCGAAACCCGCGCGCTTGGCGAGCTTTGCAGCCGCAACGAACTTATCAATGAGGCGCTCCAATTCGTCGTCGCTGATGAGCGGGTAATCGGGTGGCAACTTGTGCTGCTTGTCGAGTACCGCGCTGTGGTGCGCGATTATAGGCGCGGCCTTGCCATCGGGCTTCGAGTAGCGCCCCGAATGAGTGAGTTGAACAACCGTAATGGGCCGGTGGTTGGGCCCCATCGATTCGCGCGCCGCCTGAAGCGACTCCTCAAGCAGGCGGGCGAAGCCGTCGTACGTGTTCTCATTGAGGTATATCTGCCGTGGATTCGCGCGCCCCTCGTGCACAACCGCCGTCGCCTCGAACCACAGCAGCCCCGCCCCTCCCGCCGCAAACCGCTTGTAGCGCCTGAACGTAAGCTCATCCGGCGCGCCCTCGGCCGTGCCGTCGCACCCTTCCATGGGATGTACCGCCATCGCATTTGGCGCTGTAAGGTGAGCCACCTTAACAGGTTGCAGGAGCGCGTCAATACTGTCGCTGGCCTTCAGCGGCAATCCCAGCGCGGCAACGTCCGCGCGTACCTCATCAAGCGTCCTGTAGTGGAACCGTTCGTGCTTCGCCATGCTGACGCCTTTGTGCTTGTAGGAGAAAAAAAGGGCGGAAGAACCGCTGCAACAGCACGCTGATTTTATGAAGCGGCGCAGATTCGTCAACACATAGCGACACTGCGAAATCGCTTGATTTGCCCGAAAACCATGTCATAATGGCCGCGTTCCGCTGCCGGCGCGTATTGCGGCAACGGAATTGCTCGCGACTCCATGACGTGACACCTCGACTCGAGAGCGAAACGGTCCACCACCACTTTCTGACTTCCCCAGCAAAGGGGAGAGGGGGCGGAAGATGTGCCATCCGAAATCCACCATCGCCATTGTTCTCGCATTCCTGATGCTTCTCGCGGTGTCTGCGGCACAGGCAGCGGAGGCCGGCGGACCGGACCTCATATGGGGGAGCTACCTGGCCGGAAGCGGCTTTGACGAGGGGTGCGCTGTCGCGCTTGATGCCTCGGGCAATGCGTGGATAGTCGGCTCAACCGGTTCGTCCGACTTCCCGACGCCGGGAGGGTTCCAGACTACCGTTGGCGGCGGAGGCACCTACAATGGCGATGTGTTCGTTGCCAAGATTACGCCGACAGGCGCTCTTGCCTGGGCCACCTACCTTGGCGGTACCAGCGAGGATCGCGGCCAGGCACTCGCCATTGACCGCATGGGCAATGTATGGCTGACGGGATACACCAACTCGGACGACTTCCCCGTTTCGCAAGCATTCGAGAGCAGTCGCGGCGGCGACTACGATGCCTTCGTAGCGGTAGTCACGCCTTCGGGCACGCTTGCGTGGGCGCGCTACCTCGGCGGCACGGATTCTGATTACGGCTATGGAATCGCGATTGACGCATCCGGCAGTGCGTGGGTGACCGGGGCGGCCGAATCGGACGATTTCCCGGTTCCGGGAGGATTCCAGACAACATACGGCGGCAACAGCGACGCCTTCGTCGCCAGGATCACCAAGACCGGCGATCTCGCGTGGGCGAGCTACTACGGCGGCAGCAACGATGACGAAACCTTCGCAATCGCAATTGACTCTACGGGCAGCGTGTGGGTGACGGGGTACAGTTATTCGCCGGACCTCGCGACGCCGGGAGGGTTCGACACGACGCTCGACGGCCACAGCGAGCCGTTTGCGGTGAGGGTCACGCGGTCAGGCACGCTTGCCTGGGCAAGCTATCTCGGCGGCACCGACCACGGCAATGGCGCTGCGATTGCGATCGACGCATCCGGCAATGCGTGGGTGGCGGGAAGCACCTGCTCGGCGGATTTCCCGACTCCCGGAGGGTTCCAAACCGAATACGGCGGCGGCCTTCAGGACGGCTTCATAGCGAGAATCACGCCGCAGGGGACGCTTTCCATGGCAACCTACCTCGGCGGCGCTGCTGATGACTACTGTTGCGGCATCGACATTGACCCCTCGGGCGACGTGTGGGTGACAGGATTGACCGCATCGAGCGACATGTCGACGTCCGAAGGCCTCCACACGGTCTTCGGAGGCGACTACGATGCCTTCGTGGCCAGGCTTGCGCCGTCGGGCACGCCTCGCTGGGTAAGCTACGTCGGCGGCGACGGCAACGATAGCGGCTACGGAATCGCGACCGACGCCTGGAGCAAGATATGGGTGACAGGACGGACCACTTCGCTCGACTTCCCGACGCCCGGGGGATTCCAGACTGATTGGGCAGGCGGCGCCGACGCCTTCGCGGCCAAGATTACGCCGCACGCGCCGGAAGAGGTCAACTGGCTTGAGATCACGAAGTTTCAGATGGGCCTCCCCGCGGCTCATGGAAGGGATTCACTTGTCCTTCAGGCTGCATGCAACATGTGGCCGGGCGGCGCCCCTCCAACTGTGACGCTCCGCCTCGACTCCACCTGGTCGCTGGTCGTTGATGCCGCGTCGTGGAAGCGTAACGGCAAATCGAACGTCTACACTGCAAAGCAGGCGGGGGTGACGTGCAAAATGACCTTGTGGGTAGGCGGCACGAGTAAGTGCCTCCTGCAATTCAGCGGCTCCAGACAGACGCTTCAAGGCGCTCTGACCGACCCCGCAAGCGTGCCCGTGAGGCTTCAGATAGGGCCGTGGTTCGACGAGACTGTCACTGCGGCGATGACGCTGAAGAACCACGTGGCCAGGCTCAAATCGCGTGGCCCCTTGCCGCTATTCTACCCTGAGAAGCTCACTGTGACGCGGAACAAGCGGCTTTCCGGTCGAGACGCCCTTTCGCTCAGCGGAAAGCTGTTTCTCAGTGAAGATTTTGATGTCTTCAACGACAGTGTTACCGCTGTGGTCGGGCCGTATGAGATGTCGTTTCCTGCTTCGGAGTCGGCAAAGAAAGGCGCAGTAAGCTACGTCGCCGCAGAAGCGTACGGTTCGGCGCTAACGCTCGAGCTCAACGGCATAACTCATGTGCTGAAGATAACCGCGACCAATGTTGATCTTTCGGCAATGAGCCAGGACGTCCAGATCGCGTTGTCGATCACGAACCACCCGGGAGCAGCATGGCGCTACTGGGTCTTTGCGTCAAAGAACAAAGCGAGGACGCTTTACAAGTATTAACCCATCGAGGCGCGGCAGAAGTAGAAGGGGGTTTGGGCATGAGACACATCAAGCTGTGTGCTCTATTGGCTATCGCGTTTGGGTTTCTCTGTCTTGCGCTGCAGACAGCATGGGCTGCGGGATTTGGCGGGCAGGCTACACCCCCGCAAGAGAGCGCCGCGATACAGGCGCTCGACCTCTCTCCCGCGCTCTTTGTGGAGAACAAGGGGCAGTGGGATGCGCCCGTGCGCTACGGCTTCGACGGCCGCGCTGTGAGGGTCTCGTTCACGGATGCGGGACCGGTGTTCCAAATGCTCAAAGGCGACGGCGCCGGCGAGGGCGCCAAAGTGTCACGTACTGCCTTCTCTGCAACGTTCGTCGGCGCGAAGCGCATCCGACCCACCGGGCTTGATCCGTCCTCAACGAAGGCCAGCTACTACCGTGGCAAAGACTCCTCCAAATGGCAACGAGGCGCGCCCACTTTCACAAAGTTGGCTTACAACGGGCTCTACGATGGCATTGACCTTCATGTATGCGCGAGGCCTTCCGGTCTCAAATACGAATTTCACGTTGCCCCGGGGGCGTCGTGGAAGCAGATTGTTGTCAGGTACAGCGGTATAGAGAGACTGTCGATTGATGAGAAGGGTGCGCTGCACGTGGGAACTTCTCTCGGAGAGATCGTTGACGCTGCGCCGGTTGTGTATCAGGAGACGGCCTCAGGCCGCATTGAAGTCCCCGCGCGGTACACGCTCGTGGGTGACGACTCATACCGCTTCGAGATAACCGGCCATTTCGATGCAGCGCTGCCCCTCGTCATCGACCCCGAGATTACATGGGGGAGCTACCTCGGAGGCAGCGACGACGACTATGGATATGCGATTGCGGTCGATGCATCGGGCAACTGCTATCTCACCGGCTACACCTACTCGCGAGACTTCCCGGCCTCCGGCGGGTATGACAGTACGTTCAACAGCGGCGGCGACTATTGTGACGTCTTTGTGGCCAAGGTGACGCCCGCGGGACAGCTTGCGTGGGCGACGTATCTTGGCGGTTTCAACAGGGAGCGCGGCAGGGGGATTGCGGTCGACGCCGCGGGAAGCTGCTACGTCGCAGGGGACACCAGCTCCGGGGATTTCCCGACGCAGGGGGCATATCAGACGGTGTACGGCGGCGGCGAAAGTGATGCCTTCGTGGCCAAGTTCGCTCCGTCGGGCGCGCTCTCCTGGTCCACCTTCCTCGGAGGGACGCAATTTGACGAAGGCCCTGCCATCGCCGTTGATGCCGCGGGAAACTGCTGCGCTGCCGTATCCGAGACTCTGGAGTTCGCACCGCTGACCGGGAGTTCTGACGCTGTTGCGCTCCCAGGCGAGGGCGCCTACCTGGCCAGGTTCACGCCATCCGGGCAGCTTGCATGGGTTACCCGCATCGGAGGCGACGCGGTCGGCAGCGCTACAGGTGTCGCTATCGATGGGCTCGGCAACTGCTACGGCGCGGGTTCCACAGGCCTGTTCCGCGTTATTGTTACAACCGCCGGCGCCGTGCCCCCTCGGATCACGGGTTTCGTGACCAAGGTAACGCCCTGGGGAGAGGCCCAGTGGACCACCAACCTCATGAACACCCTCGACACCTGGGCTTACGCCGTCACTGCCGACGCATATGGCAACTGCTACGTCACTGGGGCGATGGATTCACCGAGCCCCCAGGTGAAAAGCGGCTCCGGAGTAGTCTTCAGCGGCGGCTACAACGCTTTCGTGGCCAGGCTGACGACGTCGGGGGAAGTCGCGTGGACGCGTTTCATCGGGGGCGCTGATGACGACCGCGGCAGCGCTATCGCGCTCGACGGCGTAGGCAACTGCTATATTGCGGGCAACACATGCTCTGCTGACTTCCCGGCTTCCGGAGGATTTGATAACAACATCGCCGGCATGACTGACGGCTTTGTAGCAAGGGTGTCGCCGTCGGGACAGTTCATGTGGTCGAGCTTCCTCGGGGGAGGCGATGATGAAATCGCATGCGGCATCGCGGCCGACAAGTATGGGAATTGCTACGTCACCGGCTCCACGTACTCCCGGGACTTCCCGACGCCCGGAGGCTTCAGCAGAATCGCCCGCGGCGACTCCAATGCCTTTGTGGTCAAGGTTGCGCCTCATACGGCCTCAAAGGTCAACTGGCTCGAGATCACCAGGTTCCAGATGGGTCTGCCGGCAACTCCCGGCCGCGACTCATTTGTGCTGCAAGGAGCGTGCAACATGTGGCCGGGAGACGCGCCGCCGGCTGTTACCTTGAGACTCGATTCCACGTGGGCGATCCTCGTCGACTCCTCGTCGTGGAAGCGCTCGGGCAAGTCCGGCGTCTACACCGCCAAGCAGGGGGGAGTGACCTGTAAGATGACGGCGTGGCCCAACGGTTCGAGTAAGCTCCTCTTCCAGTTCAGCGGCTCCGGGCAATGGCTCAAAGGCAACTTCTCATACGAATCGATGGTGCCTGTGAGGCTCAAAATCGGCTCAGCCTTTGATGAAACGGTCCGGGCGAACATGGCAACAGCGAAGAACGCCGTAGCGAAGTTCACCTTGCCTGCGCAACTGCCGGCCTTCTGCATTGAGAAGCTGACGTTTATGAGGAAAGGCGGCGCCGTAGGGCACGACGCCCTCACGTTCGGCGCCAAGCTGTTTTTCGCCAATGCTTTCGACCCTGCGCATGACCGCGTCACGATGAAGATCGGCCCCTACAGCCTGACGATTCCCCCCGGCACGATGCCCGCGGCCAAAAACGGGGTCGTCAAGTACGCCTCCACAACGGCCACCGGCAGACTGACTTTCCAGATGAATAACAACACCGGCGCGCTTGCCTTGACCGCGACAGGCATAGATCTTTCGAGCGTAAGCCAGGAGACCGAGGTCACCCTGTCGGTCACCAACCACGGATCCGCGCCGTGGGACTACTGGGTGTTTCTGTCGAAGAACAAGACGGGGACGCTGTACAAATACTGAGAGCACGGAAGGCGAGCAAAGAAACGGGGCGCTTTGGCCGTGTGCTGAGGCGTCCCGTAGTTCTTCAACACCCTCTTGCTATGTACGTACCTATCCCGCTGTCGCTATCACGTCCGGCTGCACTCGCGGACACCGCCGACGATTGAACGCTGAATGCGCTGGTAGGTACTTGGGTTTTCTGTTGACTTCCACCCTTGGGTGAGATAGTTTTCTGGTTCCAACACACACGGCTATGCTACGGCATTAGGTTGCAGGGGGGAACAGAATGGCACGCGGTCATCAGAAGAAACGCCCGCACGTGCAGGGACAGGCAGAGGACAGACCAGTTCTTGATCCATCTTTGGTTGTTCAGCAGCCTGCGCCGACGCAACGCACGCGCATACGTCTTTTCGCGCCCATGATGCGCGAAGCATCGCGATGGCTCATCGGCTCGGCGGCACTGGTCTACGCTACCGGTTTCCTAATTACCATGGCCTTCTTGGACTCCTATGGCGTAAGAGAGAACGGCACAGATTACTGGCGGTTCAGGTACGTTCACGTAGGGCTTCTGTGTCTTTCATTTCCGGCAATAGCATACCCCGCTGCGTATTTCCTGCTTAAGAGCCACGGCCGACGTCGGCTGATGCACGAAGCGGCAATAGGCCTCATTGTTGTGGGCGCGCTCTGTTGTTACGTATTCGCCATGTTCGCTCGACAACGGCAACCCGGTACACCAGTGCTGGGGTTGTACCAACTCCTTTGGCTGATGATAGCCGTCTGCGCCTGCCTTGCCCTCCTCCTGGCTGGCGGGGAGATGGCCCGCGACCCAGACGCATGGGACCAGCGAGGATCGGTTGCAAGAGTAGCACATAGGCTAATCGGCATACTGATCAGGAGACGCCTGCTGCTGACGGTTGCCTGTGGTCTTTCAGCAGCGGTTGTCGCGTATCTCTGCTGGGGGGTCCTCAGATGCTATGAAGGGATATTCCGAGATATGTGCAGGAACAGATCCCTCATGGTACTGTGTTTCATGCTATTTACCCTGCTCCTCGCGTTAGTTCCCATCGTCTTCGGAAGGGCTCTCGCCGACGATGGTGATCCCGCTCTGCCGAAGATGCGGGGTAGCCACCTGAGAGTACTGGCCCTCTGTGTATCGGCACCGCTGTACTACGTTCTTCTGTTCTCATTTGCGCATGGCGTCTTTCCATACATATCAGCAAGGAGAGGCGGGGGTGACTACACGGACGCCTCCAAGGTAATCGTTTATCTGAAGGGCGGTGCGGGAGAGAAGCTTGCTCTGGAGACGTATCTCGACCCCGATGCCAAAGGACCATTGCGAACAAGGGAGCTCGTGCTGATAGAGGCAACGTCCACGGGCTATTACCTCGCTGACCCCGTGGAGGCAGACGGACCATATGCTTGGCGAAGTACAAGCGCCAAACCTCGTGTTCTATTCGTCAGCAGGGACTGTATCGCCACGATGAGGTACATAACCCACCACTCGATCACCAGAGACTGGCTGGGTCTCTGGGAGGCGAGCATCATTGCCACAGCTGAGACGCTTTATGTCCGACCCGAACCGCGAGGGACTGCAGCGACCCGTGGGGCTTCTTTGCCGAAGGGCACATCCCAGCTGCGACGAACTGCAGCAAACCATGCGGTCTCCTCGTTGAAAGGCGCGTCGCAAGTGCGAGGGACTGCAGCAAAGCACGTGGCTTCCTCTCCGGAAGACATATTACAGCTGCGAGGTACTGCGACAAACCATGCCGCGCTCCTGCTCACAGGGCTGTTCTACGGCTACAAGGCTACGGGCAGCACAAGGTTGGTGGATCTCTCATTGGACTGGTCTGACTACATTTTGACCAACCCCGCGTGGAAGGAGCTCGAACAAGAGTCCGAAGCCAGCAGCAAGGGTACCACCCATGGCGCTCCGGCCGGCAGCGAAGAGGCACTTCAGGCTGCCATACTTCGTCCCATTGTTCTTATGTCTGGCGAGATCATGAAGGACCCAGAGCTTTCAAGAAGGTATGGTGCAAGAGCAGAAGCATTGATCAAGGCTTCGGAGCAAGCCTACGGGAGATGGGAGTCGTTAGGTGCGTGGCGCGATGTACAAGGCGGTGGTGTCTGGGTGAGAATGCCGGCGATCGCGCAGCAAGATGACGTGAGCAAGACCAAATCCAACAGTACGATGGCACCGGGGCCGTGCTCTCTGCCGACATTCAAACAGAACCTAATCGCATGCTGGTTGATCGCCATGTATGATGCGACAGGCAAACCCATCTATAGGGAGCGCGCAGAGAAATGGTGGCACATTATGCGTTCGCGCATGATGTTGACCGGGGAGGGCAAGTACTATGTCTGGCATTATTGGGACGCGGCGGGCCCGTGGGATTCTAAGGCAAGTGGCTCCGGCTCCACCGACGGTCGTGTGCACCCTGACGGCGAATACTACGCCGTCGATGTGGCAGCGATTACGGTAGCCTACGAGCACGGTCTTGTCTTTACGCCAACAGATATCGAGCGTCTCGTTGCCACTAACCGCGATTTCATGTGGAACCAGCAGATCAAGAAGGCTGGATTTCGCCGAATCGACGGAGCATCGGAGTATCAGAGGTGGCCCCGCATGTACCCAGGCAGCAACCATGGACTGCTGTGGACCGCTCTGGTGCCGTATGACCCCATGCTGCGCAGGATATTCGAAGCGAATAACCAGCCCGGCAACTGGGTAGGCGTAACCGCGACGCCGCAGCATCTCGTTCGCTTTGGGCTGATAAAGCGAAGGAGAGTGCAAGGACCATTAGGAACCGAGGGCGCTGCAGCGCCTTTTACCCTATCAGCGCCGCCCTAGTCTCCTGCGCCACCTGCCTCACGGTCATCGCAACCCCCCGCGCGCCTCGTTGCGCGCTTGCGCTGAAGCGGGGGTCATCTGACCTCTGAAGCGTGAAGTGCACACTCGGGCCGCGCCCATCAAACCCCGGTCCATCCACGACCGCGAAATCGCGGTACCTGATCTTGCGCGACTTCGGTGGCAGTTCCTTGAGGTCCACGCACCTCGGATGCACGTGCATCATAACGCTCGTCTCGCCGGCGTCGGCATGCCCGCCGCTGCCGGTGGGGTGAGCCGAAAGAGGCGCTGCGATGCGGTTGACCACGCGAAGGCCAGTGGTGTTGGTGAACTCGGTCGCGAGGCGGTCCAGAACGCGCATGTGGTTCTCCCCGCCGTGACCGTTGACCATCATCGCGAGCCGCGCGCCGAGCGTAATCGCCTGACGAAGTATCTCGCGCACGACAATCGCGAAGACCTCTTCGCGGCAATACATGCTGGGCAGGATGTTTCTCGGGAAATCCATCCCGACGATATAGTCGCTGTCCTTGAACCCAAGGCTTCGCAGATGCGAGACGCGCCTTTCGCGCTCCGTCCCCCAGAACTGCGTCGGCCACACGACCCCTCCCGTCTTCGCGCACGCCTTGAGCGCGACGTTCTCGGCATTGAGCGGATCCGTCCCGTACGGCATATGCGGCCCGTGCCACTCCAGCGGCCCGAACGGAATGTAAACCACCGGCGCCTTCTTCAATCGCGCTACGATCTCCGACGGCCGCAGAAACTGCATTCGCACCTCAGATGAGCGTGGCATAGACCCTCCTCGCTTGCGATCTCGTAAACGGGTTTCCCGAGTCTCCTACATCATACGAGCCGGCACCGGGAAAGACAGCCGCAAGCGGCATCTGACGTCGCCTGTTCCTTCGCGGCAGAACAGGTCCTCCGTCGGTGGATTCAGCTCATGGCGCTGTCTCCTGCGCGGGTGTCCCATTCTCTCGCGCGCCTCGCCGTGGTGGGGCGGACATTCCTGTCTGCCACCTTACGGCGCGTCTCCTGCGCCGGTCATCACTCCTTACCCTGCTCTCATGCTCCCGCGCCGCAGGCGCGTGAAACCCCTTGTTTTCCAGCACATCTCGCGCGTCACTTTCACAAGACCTCGGTATGCATAGACTCTGCAGAAAAACCTATTGTTTTCAAAAACTTTGCCCCCGCCATAACCCTCTTTCTTCTCAACACTTACGTCAACTCCCGCCTGCCTCCCCCCCCTGAAAACTGCCCAGAATCGCCAAAACCGTGCATAACCCCTCCTACTTACAGAGGGCTCATGCTCTTTCGCCTATGCTCTTCCTTCAGCCTTCAGCCCTCATCCTTGTTTAGCGGTTATGCTCCGGTCTATAGCTTGCCCTCCGAAGCTTTAGCGAAGGAGGGTCTCCGGTCTGTAGTCTCGTTTTGCTGTTTCGGTTTGGAGGTTTTCCTTCGGCCTTCAGCCTTCAGTCTTCAGCCTTGTATTGGAGGTGTTCGATGATTCGTATCCGCGACTACCGTTCTATCTTCCCTTTGACGGCTACCGAAATCCGTCGGCTCTTCCTTCGCATCGACGACTCCAAGAGCGACTGCTGGCTCTGGACGGGCGGGACCGGCGCAGGCTACGGCCGCTTCTTCTTGCGCGGCGCCCTCTGGCAGGCGCACAGGGTCGTCTACGAACTCCTCGTCGGTCCCGGTGCCGCCGGGCTACGTTCTCCATCATACATGCGGCAACAAGCGATGCTGCAACCCTGCCCATCTGAAGGTCGTGACCCAGGCGGAGAATGTCGCGCTGGATTGGGCCATCCGTGAGAAACGCCCAAGATGCCTCCAGAGCTGCTGCAGGAAGGGGCACGAGTACACCGAGGAAAACACCCTGTGGATTACGAATCACGGCAAGCAGACGCGCGCCTGCCGCATCTGTCACGAAGCCGCCGTCCGTCGCAAGAACGAGAAGCGCCGCCTCTGCCGCGCCGCGCGTCGTGCGTCAGGAAACGGCTCTTCAGAAGGGCAGATCTGCGGTGGCGCTCTTCTTGTCACGGCGTAGCCGCGGGCGAAGCCGGAGCGCACTCGCGTCCTTCGGACGCGCGCGGTCCGGTGTGAACCTGTTGCAAGCCGCTTTCCGTGAAAAGCGGCATTTTGACCCAAAACGGGCAGTTTCGGGGCGAAGGGCTTGCAACCCCTTCATACCTGCCCCTCCTGCCTGAAGAGATGTCCCTCCTCGGCAGGTTTCTTGTCGCTGCGGCATCGTTCTTGCGGTCTTGTCCGCGTCAGTCAGCGGACAACCTTGGGTTTGGTGTTTGGTGGCTTTGCTTAAGCCCCAAGCCTCAAGCCTCGCGGCCTTTGGCCGCGTGCTCTTTGACAACTGAAAACTTGGCGTGACAGAAGGTGGAGAATCCCTACTTCTTCTCCCCAACGTACTCGTACGCCCCTATGTCGATCTTGCCGTCCGAGGGGCGCGGCTCGCCCTTGCGCTCTTTGACGTACTGGAACTTGACGTCGTTGTCCGGCAGCGCGCGCGGATCGAGCGGCCGTCCGGCGTCGATGCAGGGAGAGCCCTTGGCGAGGCGATAGTCCTGCGCGGCTTCATCGACGAAGCCAGGGTTCTCGCCTGTGACGGTCGTTCCGTCGTCGACGAGATCTGCGTGGTCGTCTTCCTTCGCGTGGGTCCTGACCCAGCCGGGCTTGATCCAGTTGTGACTCATGTAGACGGTGCCCTCGTACATCGTTATGGCGAGTGTCGAGCCGGGCGCGGTCGTATAGAAGATGTTGTTGCGCGCGTCGCAGGACTCGTCTTTCGTCTTGAGCTTGAAGATCGAAGTCGTGTCCGTGCGCTTCGAGATGATGGTGTTGTTGTAGAAGTAGAGAATGCCCTTGTGGTAGAACTCCGGCTCGCCCATGTCGCCGCCGTAGGTGATCATCTCGGGGTTCCCGTCGCCTTCCGGCTCGATGAGCACGTTGCCGTAGATGAACGTGGAGCGGTAGGCATCGTCGTCCTTGAGCCACTGGAAGTAGTCGGGCTTAATGCCCGCCGCAAGCATCTCCTCGCGGCGATGCTGGGTATCGTACCAGTCGGGCAGGTCGATCTGTTTGTTGCCGCCTTCGATCCAGTTGTAGCGGATCACGTTGCCCGACGAGCGGTCCTTGAGGTTCGTTCCGCGGCAGTCGGGCCTGAGGTGCGAGAAGCGGTTGTACTGGTACAGCATGCCGAGCGTTTCGGTGTAGCTCTGGTGGACCCATGCGCCATCGGGCCCCTCCAGCCCGTTATCGACGTAGTAGCAGCCTTCAATCGTGATGTCTCTCGTGAAGCCGCCGCTCGAGAGCGTGCCCATGTTCCCGTCGGTGATGACGCAGTTGCGAAACACAACCTTGTTGCATACGTTGAAGCGGACCGGACCGGAGTCGTTTACGTAGGCCTCTTTCTTGCCTTTGGAGTTGGTGAAAGAGTAGGGGACGCGCGACGAGCGGATCTCGAAGTTCTCGAAGACGATGTTCACTGCGCCGTCCGGATGCCCTTCAAGGCCGCCGAACTGCACCACGCTGCGGCGCTCGCTGTTGAACGCGAGTCCCTTGCGCGTGACCGCGTCGCGGCCGTCGAGGACGGGCAGTTCCCCTTTGGGTCCGGGGACGCCCCTGACGGTCAGGACCGCGTCCGTGCTGCCGACGCCTACGCAGAACTTTTCATGGTAGTCTTCGGGACGATAGTTGATGAGGACCGTGTCGCCCGCTTCGAGCGACTCCCACGGGACGTCCGAGACGGCGGCGAGCGCCTTGCCTGGGCCGACCTCGTAGGTTCTTGCGTTCACTTGCCCGGCGGTGAAGAACGCGGCGACGATTGCGAACGCGATTGCAGCGCTGCCGGTAAGGAAATGCCTTAAGGTCGTTCTCGTCATTGCAGCCCCTTTCTCAAAGACCGTTTCTGTTATCCGCCGCCATGCATATTGTAGGGGCAGGCCCCCGTGCCTGCCCTGGCCGGAAAGCCGAACTCGCGCCACTTGGCATGTCTCGGCTCAATCGCCCACAGTTCATTATCTTCCGTGAACGCGTGGCGGCAAAGGAACTCGCGGACACTGAATATCCTCTCACGTACTGCGAGCGCGTCAAGTCAAAAACGCGGACGAGTCAATGGCAGGAAGCGAAGCGGGCCCGGACGTCTCGCCCGGGCCCGCGGTATCACTCATCGGACGTGTTGTCAGTCAAGAGGCAGCGCAACAAGATGCACGTACTTGATCTTGGCTGTGCCGCCGGCGCCGTTGCTTTCGAAATCGACGTCAACCGTTCTTGTGCCGGTGGCGAGGTTGCGAACGTCCATGCAGCCGGCGTTCATGTAGTCGGCCGCATTGACTGGGCGGCGTCCCGGGTTGGCGCAGGTCGTCGTGTTGTCGATCTGGAACTGCGCCCATGCGTTGTAGCTGGTGCTGGAGTCGGCGAGCTTGATACTTGAGAGTATGGCCCAGTTGCCCGCCGTAGCGACCGACCAGGACTTGGTCAGCTTCTGGACCCACGTCGTAGAGTTCGTCGTGGATTCGGTGTCGTCGCTGGCGTACTGGTAGCCGCTGTAACGCCCGCCGGAGAGCCTGATTGCCGCGACCCTGACCCTGCGGATCTGGGCTGCCTTGGTGCCCGACGCCTTCTTGGCCGCGACGGTGATCGTTTGCTGGCTCGCGGCCAGGTTGGTCGCAACGGAATAGCTCATGAACGGCACCCAGTCGCCGGCGAGTTTGCTTGTGTTGACCATCTCATCCGTGGCGGTGCCGTTGAGCTTGCCCTGAACGGTTGTGGCGATGTTGTTGGCCGCCGCGGTTTCCTCCGCACTCCAGCAGAGCAGGTAATCGCCCGCGGTCGCCGGAGTGAAGTTGAGCGTCACGTAGTCGGTGAGGGTGGTTGTCAGGCTGACGGCCGAGTCCGCCGCATTGGCCGCCGTGACGAGGGACGCCTTCCTGATCGCCAGCACCCGCGCGTTCCTCAAGTAGCAGTTGGCTGACGCGTTGCTCGAAGCGTGATCGATGTTGATCGTGTGCGATGCCGCGTTCAGCGTCATATACTTCATCGCGGCGAAGGAGAAATACTGGGTGTTGCTCTGCGGCGCCATCATGGTCTCGCCCTCGACGGTGCCGTCGATCGTCACGCGGACCTTGCCCTGGTAACTCGTGCTCAACGCCTTGAACTCGCCGTAGGCGAGAATGAGGTAATCGTCCGAAATCGTCGGCGTGAACGTATACGTCAGCTTGTTAACATACGCCGTGGATGACGTGCCGACCTCGGTGTCGCTCGACAGGTTTCTGTATGTGGGCTCGGTTGAAACGTTGACGATGATCGAAAGCGCCTTCGTGGCGGTCGCGCTCACGTTGTCGGTCACTCTTGCCGTGAAGTTGGACGTGCCGCTCGCCGACGGCGTACCGGTGATGCCTCCGCTCGAGGTGTTGAGCGTCAGTCCCGCCGGCAGGCTCCCGGACGCGATAGCCCAGGTGTACGGAGTGACGCCTCCCGTGGCAGTAAGCGTTTGGGAATACGCGGCCCCGACGGTGCCGTTGGGCAGGCTCGTCGTCGTGATGGAGAGCGGCACGGGAGCCGTGACGATGATGGAGAGCGCCTTCGTCGCCGTCGCGCTCACGTTGTCGGTCACCCTTGCGGTGAAGTTGGACGTGCCGGTCGCCGATGGCGTGCCCGTGATAGCGCCGCTGGAAGTGTTAAGCGACAATCCCGATGGCAGACTGCCGGACGCTATCGCCCACGTGTAGGGGCTCGTGCCGCCGGAAGCGGTGAGCGTCTGCGAATACGCCACGCCCGTCGTGCCGTTAGGAAGGCTCGACGTCGTTATCGTCAAGGCGCCTACGTATTCATACGCGCCCATGTCGATGTAGCCGTCGTCCGCGCGCGTCGTGTGCCCCTGGTGCTTGACGTATTCCTGCGTCACGTCGAAATCCGGCAGCAGCCCGGACGGAATGTCCATGCCGGCGTCCCGGCACGCGGAGCCGCTCGTCAGATGGAAGTTACCGTTGGCGTAGTCCACGAACCCCGGCGCCGCGCCGCTTATGTTCGTTCCATCCTCAGTTGCGCCCGTCAGCGCGTACCCGCTCTGGAACCAGTTGTGGCTCGTCGTGCACGTGCCGATTGAGGAGCTCAGCACGTACGCCGTCCCCGCCGGCACGTGCCAGATATTGTTGAAGAAATCCGCGCTCTGCGACGCGGTCTTCAGCCTCACAAGCCTCGTGTTATCCGTCCTCTGCGAAATGATCGTATTGTTATACGCCTTAAGAGGGCCACTGCGATAATATTGCTCGTAGCCGCTGCCCATGTCGCCGCCGTAGAGGAATTGCTCGTTGCCCTGGGAGACGGAGAGCATGATGAGGACATTGCCGTAGACCCTGTCCTGAGTGCCATAGCGCGGGTCGCTCAGTTCGGGATAGCTCGGCGTGTAGGATTCTACGAGGTTGACCTGCCTGACGCCGCCTTCGATCCAGTTGTAGCGGACGATCGTGCCGGCGGAGCGGTCCTTGAGGTTGATGCCTTCGTTGGCGGAGCCCTGTGTCCGCAGGGGACCTAAATGGTTGTATTGGTACGTGATGCCGCACGTCTCGTTATAGATGTTGTGCTCGGCCGCGCTGTACCCGCCGTCGTAGACGTAGCAGCCTTCGATTGTGAATTCCTTCGTCGGCCCGGAGGTCAGGAGGTTGTTGGCGGAGTCATGAAGGATGCAATTGCGGATCGTGACATGCTCGCCGCACTCGGAGCGAATCGACGAAGCGTTAGTCGTATACGTCTGCGACGCTCCGTTCTTGTCGGTGAAGGTGTACGGATCCCTGCCCGACTTGATCTCGAGGTTCTCGATTATGACGTACGTCGGCGGAGTCGTGGGGTCGGACGGGGGAGTAGTGGATCCGCCGATCTTCACGACCTGGCGGTTCTCGCTCCAGTAGTCAAGGTACGTGATGCTGCGCGAAATCGCGTTGCTGCCGTCGATGATTGGAAGGTTGCCGCTGCCATCGGGCACGCCGTGAACGGTAATGGGGTTGGAAGAAGTGCCCTGTGTGAAGACGCCGAATTTCTCCTGATAGCCGCCTGATTTGTAGTAGATGTTGACCGTGTCGCCCGCGGCGAGGCTTTCCCACGGGACGTCGATGATCCTTGTATAAGTCTGGCCGGGACCGACGTTATACACTGTTGCCTGAGTGGAGGGGGTACCAAACGCCAAAAGCAGCGCGGCGGTGGCCAGAATGAACGCGGAGTGCGCTGCTCTGGATGAGACACTTTCGCCCATAGACATGATTGCCTCCTTGGGAATGCTGCATGTGCCGAACGATACGCCAGATTTCTTCTGAGGAACAGAGGCCGCGCGCTTGAAATGAAATCCCCATCCCGCCCCGCGGGGCAGTGAAGCGCTCGGTCAATTGTAAGGGTCGGGATGCCCCTATTCGCATCACCACCCTTCTGGCCGAAGGGCAAGACGATCTGGCGACAGGGACCGGAGGCAATCTCACGGTGCAACATCAAAGCCCTGTCGCGCCGGGGCCGGGCCTCAATGACGGAGGTCTTTTACCACAAATGCAGGCGAATGTCCAGAGAGAAATGTGCGGGAGCGCGGAAATAATGCGGCAAGACGAAGTGGAAGCGCCGGATACGCCGCGGGGGGCGCTTACGTTGTGAAGAAACCCGCGGCGGCGCGGATGGCGTCAACGCCGGCGGCGAGAAACACGTGATCGTCGGTTCGGAACTGCTGGTTGCCGCGCGGGAATATGAACTCGCCTGTCTCCTCGCGGAAAATGCCGGCAATGACGCAGTCGCCGGGGAAATTCTTGAGGCGCGTAACCTCGGCGACGGTCTTGCCGTCGGCGATCGAGCCTTCGGTTACGCGCGCGATCACGATGTTCGCCTTGCCGTTGCCGAACGTCGCCACGTGGTGCAGGTTCGGGCGCTCGATCTCAAAGACCATCTGATTGAGGAAGATATCGTTTATCGAAAGCGTCTTTGCGCCGCCCACGAGATCGAAGGCCGGCTTGCTCTGACTCTTTCGGATACGGGCGAAGATCCTCGGCACGTCGAAGCGTCGCGCGAGGAGGGAAAAGGCGAGATTGTCGCCGTCGTCCCTCATGGCCGCAACAGCGATGTCCGCGCGCTCGATTCCGGCCTGCTCCAGAACGTCCACGTCAGTGGCGCTGCCGCAGACGGCGACGATGCCCGTGCGGCTGGTAAGGTCCTCGCAGACGGACTTGTCGGAATCGATCGCTACGACGTCATGCTTGTTGTGAGCGAGACGCTCGGCAAGCGACGATCCCATGAGCCCCGCACCGCCGATGAGTATATACATCAAAACCTCCTTGGAGAACTGGCGCAATCGCCATGCGCTCGCGCCGCGGCCGTCAATTCTACACCCACGCCCGCCTGTTGAAAACCAGTAGGACCGGCAATATCTCCAATCGCCCCGCGAGCATCCCGAGTATGTAGGTCACTTTTATCACGGGATGCAGATGCATGAGGGCGGTATTGGTAATGAAGCAGGGGCCGACGTTAAATGCCGCAGACGCCATTGCGGAAAGCGACTCGAGTGCCCCTACGTCGCTGAAGATTGCCGTCACGATGCCTCCGGCGGCCACGAGCGCTATCCAGGCAAAGACAACGCCCGCCGTACGTATGACCTCGTCTGACTCGATAGTCTCGCCGTCGAGGACGAAGGGCTTCACAGCGCGGTGCGGACATACGGCCGCGTGGAGCTCGCGAGCGACGGCCTTGCCGAGAAGAACGACGCGCGAGAGCTTGATGCCGCTCGAAGTTGATCCGGCGGCGGCTCCGATGACCATAAGCAGGAGGAAGACCTGCCGCGAGAGCGAAGAGAATATGCTCTGGTGGGCGAGGTCCTTGGTGTTGAAGCCGCTCGTCGTGAATATCGATGTCGTCTGGAAGAGCGCGGTTCGGAACTTGTCCTCGACGTCGGCGCGGCTCGTGAAGAGCCCGTGGTTCGTTGCGTCGTACATGACGAGAACCGTCGCGGCGACCAGGACGTACCACCACATGCGCATCTCGGACGTGTTCCACAGCGCGGACACATTGCCGCGGAAGAGGCGGAAGTGGACAAGGAAGCTGATGCTTCCGGCGAGCATCCCGATGATAATCGTGTACTCAATGGCCTTGTAGTGCGGGTAGAGGGCCGCGTTCCGCGCGTAGTAGCCGGCGTTGGCATCATAAGGGGCAAAGCCGCCCGTGGAGATGGTGGTAAGCGCAAGATTCATGGCGTCGAAGAACCCGACGCCTTCAACCCAGAATGCGGCGAACGCTACGAGTGTGAAGCCGGCATATATGGTCCACAGAACCTTAACGGTATTGAAGATGCCCGGCACGGGGCGGCGGGAAAATATCTTCGTGCTTTCGGCGCCATACAGCGTATGCGCCGCGCCCGCCGAAAAGAGCACGAGGATGAAAAACGAAAGTATGCCAAGCCCGCCGACCCATTCAGTGAGGCTTCGCCAGAAGAGGATGCTCTTGGGAAGGTACTCGAGCCCGGCGAACATTGTCATGCCGGTTGTCGTGAGGCCGGACATCGATTCGAAGAATGCATCCAGAAATGAGACGTGCGCGGAGTTGGCGATGCCTGCTGCGTCACGGACGGCGGCGGCCCGGCTCGGCACCTTCATGAGCCAGTAGGGCAGTGCCCCTACGGCAGGGACAGCAAGCCAACCGAAGACCGTAACAAGCATCGACTGTGAAGTGTTGAGCGCGTGTGCCTTGCCGATGTGATGGAAGGCAAAGCCGACAGCGAATGATGCGGCTGCAGGGATTAGAAATACGTTGGGGACCACCTCTTCGGGATCCGTCTGGCCGCTGAAGAAGAGCACCAGAAGCGGCAGGAGGACTATGCCGGAGAAGACCATAAGAACGGTGCCGACATATCCCAGGACAGGCCGCAACTGGGCGAAGCGGTTCCGCATGGAGAAGGCTTCCGGAATCCCTAAGTGCCATGGCTGCAACGAGTTGCGGCCATTACCCTCCGCGCGGCCCCTGCCGCGCGCGACACACGCGTTGCCTTAATTATACAGCCATTCTCTCGGTATGCGGGGGTAAATGGCGTCTTGTACGACTATTCTTCAGCTGCCAAAGCGGCTTGAGCGCACTTCTACGGTCAGGCTGAAGCGGTCAATCGCCGGCCCGGAGCCTTTGTCCGGCCGTTGTTCGAGCTTGAAAGACGTTATGCCCTGCCCGACAGCCTCGAAATAGACCAGAACCATGGGTTCGCCTTCCAGTTCCTCCGTTGCCGGCTTGTATTGGGCCGTGCGCAGGATACGAGGATCGGGCTTCTCGGTCATGCCCCATTTGTAACCGACCTTGTCGGGCAGATCGATGGATATCCTTCGATAGAGACCGACGTGCACGAACTCGCCGCTCTCGGTTTTCGTGAACCGGGCGAATGGCCCGGGCTCGCGCATGCCGAAGGGGTGCCAACTGGCACATCCGCACGCGAGGAAGAGGGCAACGGCCGCAACCGCGGCTTTCGCGGGAATTCCGACGATCGATCGCTGCACGAGCCTCCCTCCGAACCCGACTTGTTGGCGCATGTACCGCCCTCGACGGACAATTGTAAGGCAAAGCGGGCGCGCTATCAAACAGTTTGCGCTCCATACGCTTGACAGGGTGCGGTGGCGGCCTCAGCGGGGAACCGTCGCCGCGCCTTGGCGGCTGTGCGCCTCCTTGCGCCGGCCTACCATACGCAGTCGCCTGCTTTGCTGCGCCGGTAAGGGGCTTGGTCCCAGATACAACGGCGTGATCGCGCCCGACAGGGCGCGCGCGACAGCGTTCATAGGCGTAGTGGCGCTCCGGCCGTCAGGTCGGGGCGCCGCTACGCCGTGGGGCGCGGGGGCTTCCGCCCCCGCAATCTCACCACTGTATTCCGGCCACACCCGCTTGACAGCCGGTGCCGCGGGAGCATCATTGGCTGATTGCAGTACGCGCGGAGGAGGCGGCGGCGGATTCCGGGAGACCATGGAGATGGGACGCAAGACTTACGTTCAGGTGGGGCTCGGCAGCAGGGCCGAGATGTACTGGGAAGCGCTCGCCGACAAATACCGCGACAGCGCGACGCTGGTTGGAATCTGTGACACTAACCCCGGGCGGCTGGAGCACGTCCGCGCCGAACTCGCGAGAAGGGACCTGACTGTCCCGGCCTACGCTGCCGCGGACTTCGACAGGATGCTCGCCGAGCGCAAGCCCGACGTGGTGATTGTAACCTCGAAGGATTCAACGCACGACTACTACATCTGCAAAGCGCTTGAAGCGGGCGTCGACGTCCTTACGGAAAAGCCCCTCACAATCGACGAGGCGAAGCTCCAGCGGATCCTTGACACGATCGCGCGCACGGGCAAAAAGGTCCGTGTGACGTTCAACTACCGTTACTCGCCGGTGCGCATGCAGGTCAAGGAACTTCTCATGTCCGGCATCATCGGCGACATATTCTCGGTAACCTTCCAGTGGAACCTGAACACCGACCACGGCGCGGACTACTACCGCCGCTGGCACCGCAACAAGGAAAACTCCGGCGGACTCATGGTTCACAAGGCGACGCACCACTTCGATCTCGTGAACTGGTGGCTCTCGTCGGTGCCGGTTACGGTCGCCGCGATAGGGGGGCGGCAGTTCTACACCGAGCGCATGGCCCGGGAGTACGGGCTTCAAGAGCACTCCGAGAGATGCCACACGTGCCCGGTGGCGCCTAAGTGCAAGTTCTATCTCGACCTTGCCGCGCACAGGGACTTGAAATACCTCTACCTCGACAACGAGCAATACGACGGCTATTTCCGCGACAAGTGCGTCTTCTCGAGCGAGATAGATATCGAGGACACCATGTGCCTCACCGTGCGCTATAAGAGCGGCGCCATGATGTCTTACGCCCTCAACTCATTCGTGCCGTGGGAGGGGTACATAATTGCGTTCAACGGCACCAAAGGGCGCCTTGAGCACGAGGCCCAGGAGACGGTCTACATATCCGGCGACGGCAGCGTCCCCGGTGAGATGAAGCCCGGCGGAACGAAAATCACCGTCTATCCGCATTTCCAGGCATCCTACGACGTTCCCATACGCGTCACCGGCGGCAGCCATGGGGGTGGCGACGATATCCTGCTCGAAGATATCTTCGGCTGCGATCCGCAGGACGACCCTACCGGCGCGCGCGCGGACCAGTGGTCCGGCGCGTACTCGATCCTCACCGGCATCGCGGCGAACAAGTCCATGCGAACCGGCGAGATCGTGCAGGTGGAGAGCCTGGTGAAGGGGCTCAAAGAGCCGATGTACGCGAAATTGTAGGGGCGGGGCTCCGTACCCGCCCTGGCTTCGTCGGCACAAACGGCAGCCAATGTTTCAGGGTGCCCGCAGTGGCGCCAGTCGTTGCCTTTTGCCTCTGTCTATGTGTCTATCTCGTCGGCCAATGCCGCCGTCGCACGCCCCTTCCTTCCGCTTGACATAACTCCGTTGCCAGCCTACCATTAAGCAATCATCTATACTCGCACAAGAAGGGGCGAACACGTGAGCGGCGTCAACAAAGACGACTTGCAGACGGCTAAGCTCAGAAACCACCACGTCGCGCTGACAGTATGGCCGCAAGGGGGACGGATTCTGGAGGTCGCATCGCTCCGAACAGGCAATGACCTCATCTCCTGGTGGCCGTTCAAGGTCGATGTGCCGGAGCGCGCCGGCGGCATCGGTGAGCGAACCGTGCCCGAAGGCGCCCGGCCGTATGCGCTCGTCGAAAAGCCCGGCGTGCTCGTCCTCACTCGCGCGCTCCCGGATGGTCTCTCGCTCACAAAGACGATTTCGCTTCCCTCGGACTCGCTTGTGTTCCACGTGAGCCTCGCCCTTCGCAATGACTCCGATCGATTCCGCGCGTTCACGCTCGACCAGACTGCCGGCATATGCCCCGGCAGCGGAGGCGCGTGTCCGACGGCTAAGAGCGGCATATCGAACTGCCGCGAGAAGGCGTTCTTGCGCCGGTGTAGCGAGGAAGCTCGGGAAATAAGCTACGAAGTCTTCCAGGCACTCCGCGTCGAGAGGGACGACGTGGAGTGGGCCGTGTTCACCGATCCCGTCTCGGACAACTCCCTTGCGGTGGTGTTGCCAGAGGGTCACGTGGTGCTGCGAACGGAGTACCACTGGTGGCTGGAGTGGTCGAAAGAAGTACACCTCGCGCCGGGCGCCGAGTTCAGGGCGGACTTCCATTACGCGTGTGCGGGGCACTTGCGGTTGCCGATGATCGCATGCGAACATTTCCTTGCCGGCTTTGCCGGTAACCTTACGACGTTCGGCGACACAAACGGCGGTGCGGTACATGTGTACGGTCTTGGCCCCGCATCGGCGGGTAACCAGATCGGCGTGTCGCTCGACGGCAAAGAGTTCGCGTCAGGAAAGCCGCTCCCTGATAGCCGCGAGCCGCTTGTTATTGAACTGCCCTCGCGGCCGGCGGAGCGCGACCTGGAGATAGAGGTGTCCGTTGGCGGCAAGTTCGGCGCCGGGCGCATTTCCAGCGGCAGCGTGCGTGGGCTCTACAGGGAATTGGAGTCACTCTGCAAAGATGCCGGCGCGGCAGCCGCGCGAGGGGCTATCTCGCCGGCGAAGAGGGCATCCATCCTCGCTCAAAAGCGCATTGTGGACCTTTCCCGCGACAAGTCCGTGGCCGAGTTGGAGGCCGTCCTCGCAGGTGCGGTTGCCGGCGCCTCCGCGATCCTTGCGTCGCCGCTGGAAGCGGCGCCGTTCTACACCGCTCAGGAGCTTTCGGCGCGAGACCGCCTCTCGAAGTCGGTCGACATATCTGCCGCCACGCAGCGCGCGAGAGTAGCGCTAACGAGAGCGTATGACCTGTCAATTCCGCGTTTTCGCCAGGTGGACCCGGACGTGTGGGCCCTCCAGCATGCGCTTCTCGAGGCGGCGATTGTCCTTTCCGTGCGCCACGACGATGAACTCATCGAGCTTTTCCGCGCGCGGCTTGCCGAGCTTCGCGACCTGTGGGCAAGATATGGCGAGGTTCTCTACGAGACGATCCACCACGGCGTTCTGCTCTGCCACATCATTCCGTGCTACAAGATTGCCGCGCTCAAAGGCATCCTCTCCGCCGAGGACGAGATCGACATGCAGGCGTTCATCTTCGATATTGCGGCGAAGATCCGCCGGCAGGGGGGCAGACAGTTCAGGCTGTCCAACTGGTGGGCGATGGAAGACGCGGCGCTCGCCTATGTCGGCGCGCTCTTCCCGTATCTGCCGGACTCCCGAGGCTATCTCGACAAGGCGCGCGAAACGCTCTACTGGCTCCTTGTCCACGGCACCTTCGCCGACGGCGGATTCTGGGAGATGTCCATCTCCTACCACATGCTCACGCTGGAATACCTCTGGCACATCGCGGAGGCGTTCCACATAGCCGGAGAGAACCTGTTCAACGCCGAGATATGCCGCAGGCGGCTCCCGGACATGGTGGAGTACTTCAAGCGCCTCGCCGTGCCGCGCGGTCGCATGCCGGCGTTTGATGACGGCCATCGCGACTATGCGCCAGAGGTGCTTGTGTCGCTGGCAAAACGCCTCGCCGACGGCGAGCTTGCGTACCACGCCGATGCCGCATTCGCGCGAGAGGGGCGCGACCGCGGCGTGTGGGACATGTACGTCCCGGCGGATACGCCCGATGTCACGATTCCGAGGCGCGCGAGCGAGGTCTTGAGCGCATCCGGGCGCGCGGTGCTGCGCTCTTTCGACCGGAATATCACGATGGTGTTCGATTATGGTCCGCACGGCGGCTGGCACGGGCATAACGACAAGCTCTCGTTCGAGTTGTTCTGGCGTGACTTCTGCCTCTCGCCTGATGCCGGCTCGTATCTGTACGAGGACGCCCTCCATTGGAGTTGGTTCAAGACCGCGCCCGCGCATAATACCGTCACAATCGGCGACAAAGACCAACTGCCGTGCCGCGGCCGGCTCGTGGATTTCAGCGACGGCAAGGGCTTCGTCACGGCCGGCATGGAAGCGCCCACGTACCCCGGCGTCATGCACAGACGAGAGGTCACCATCATAGACCGGACCATCGTCATCGACGACTTTGTCGACGGAGCGCCCATGGGCAAGACGCTCGTCTGGCGGCTCAATTCCTACGCGCCGGTGACGGTTTCGGGCGGTTCGGCTGCGTTCTCGCGCGAAGGCGTGACAGTTTCCGTCGCCACGTCAATGGCTGGCGCCAAGATGACAGTTGCCGAAGTGCCCCTCATTGGCGAAAATGGTGGCGAACATAAGGGCTACGTAGCCGGCCACCAGTTGCGGCTATCGAAAGCCGTCGAAAGCGCGTCCGAGCGTATCCAGGTACGCATGGATCTGGCTTGGTGAAGGTTCTCAGAAATCGTATATGCATGTGTACCACTGGCGGTTGGTCCGCCAGGAGGATCGGTATAGGGTGCGCTTTAGCGCACGCGTGAGAATCGCTCGATTGCCAAAGGAGCGCTGCCACCGTAAGGGCGCTGCCTCTTGCGCCGCACGGAGAAGTCCAATGCCCAGACTCAGGGTTGCCATGGTCGGCGTAGGTGGATTCGGCAAAGAGCTCGCCGACTCCTCGCGCGAATGCAAATACTTCCAAATCGTCGGTGCTTTCGACAACCAGGGCCAGTTCATGGCCAATTTCAAGCATCACTTCGACGTGCGCCTGTATCCCACTTACCGCGACGTCCTGCTGGACAAGAGTGTCCAGGGCGTGTGCATAGCGACTCCCAATGACACGCACAGGGAACTGATCGAACAGGCATTCAGCGCGGGGAAACACGTTTTCGTCGAGAAGCCTATAGCTAACACAATTGAGGACGCGCGTGCGATCATGAAGGCCGCCGCCGACGCGAAACTGACCTTGTTCGTGGGCCACGTCGCCCGGAGAACAGCCGCTGCGCGCAGGGCCAAGAAGGTTCTCGAGGACAAGACCCTCGGCAAGATCGTTCTCATCGAGGGGCACATTGCCCACCGCGGGGGCCTTGACCTCACGCCGCAGACGTGGCGCTGGTACAAGGATCGCTGCCCCGGCGGGCCGCTCATCCAGCTTGCGATTCACACGATCGACACGTTTAACTACCTCCTCGGCCCGGTGAAATCCGTGAGCGCCAAGCTCGCCCGCATCGCGACCGCCGCCGAAATTGAGGATACAGCCGTCGTTGCACTGGAGTATGAGAGCGGCGCAATGGGATTCATCGGAACCGCCTACACCGTGCCGTCGAGCACGTTCACGTATATCTACGGCACCGAGGGCATCCTCTCAATTGACCAGAAGGGCGGCGAGTTCACGATCCGCCACAGCGACGGCAAAGAGGACAAGCAGACCTTGACCCCCGTCAACGCCCGCGGCGAAGAACTCGACGAATTCGCCAAATGCGCCCTCACCGGCGCAAAGCCCGAAACCGGCGGCGAAGAAGGCCTCCAGGCCCTCGCGGTCGTCCTCGCCGCCATCAAATCGTCGCAGGAAAAGCGCAACGTGACGATCAAGGAAATCCTCGAAGCGTAGGCGACGCCATCGTTTGTTTTGTAGGGGCAGGCGCCCCTGCCTGCCCTTGCCGATATTCCAGATCCGCGTTGCTTACTCCCCATCAGCCGCGCCACCCACACTTCATTGTTTCATTGCGTAACCGCGACAACTCGTTGTCGGGGCGCCGAAGGCGCAAGCGGTTGCCGCATAGCGCAGCGATCTCGATGTGGTACCCGCACGTGCAATCTTTCGCGCACTTGTAATTGCGCGCTCCCGCAATATCATCCTTGCAAGTCAGAGACCCATGTACTCTGGAGCCTCCCCATGGCAGAACTCCCCGAACTCGTCGTTCTCGGCCGTCAGATGCTCAAGACGCTGAAAGGCAAGGAATTCGCTTCCGTTCACTCAGTTCAGGAGAAATGCCTGAACTTGGGCAAGACGGCCTTTGCCAAGCGCCTCAAAGGCCGCCGGATCGAAGGCGTAACGAACCGCGGCAAGTGGGTATTCATCGCCCTTTCCGGCGGCCGTCACCTTCTCCTCAACCTCGGCATGGGCGCGGACATCCTCTACTACGCCCCAAGCGACGAGTGGCCCGCGGAGTACCAGTGCCGCTTCCATATGACGGACGGCTCGGGTTTCACGTGCAGGTTCTGGTGGTTCGGCAGGCTGGAGGCGCTCGACGACAAGGAGCTGCCTGCGCACAAGGCCACTAACGAGATCGGCCCCTCGCCTCTCGACGCCGCCTTCACCCTCGACTACCTCACAGGGATTCTCAAAGCGCGAAAGCAGATCAAGGTCGTCCTCATGGACCAGAGAAGGGTAGGTGGTATAGGAAACGTCTACATCCACGACATTCTGTTGCGCGCTCGTGTTCACCCCAAGCGCCCCGCCAACACGCTCAGCGATGCAGACGTCGCAAGCCTCCACCGGATCATGCGCGAGAATCTCCAGGCGGCCCTCAAGAAGCGCGGTCTCATGTACGAACGCGATTTCTTCGGCAAGAAAGGCGGCTTCGGCAAGGACGATTTCATCGTCGCCTACAAAGACGGCCGCCCCTGCCCCTCCTGCGGCGCGACCATCCTCAAGATCAAGACCGGCAGCACATCTTCGTACGTCTGCGAGAAGTGCCAGCCGCTTAAGGGATGAAGTCCTGTGAGAGGCACGGTCGATAGATGCTTGCGTTTCACACATCTGAGGCGTAGCATCTATCGCAACGTGCGCCTTTATGGGACAGGAACTTGCTGGAAAACATTCTCCTTCTCATCCTCGACGGAGTGGCCATCGGGTGCATCTATGCGCTCATAGCGCTCGGGTACACGATGGTCTATGGGATCATTAAGCTCATCAATTTCGCCCACGGCGAGTTTTACATGGCCGGGGCGTACGTGGGCTTCGGGGTACTCGTGGCGTTTGCGGGCGTACAACTTGGCTTGCCGGCGCCTTATAACGCGGTCGCCGTCTTCGCCCTGGCGATGTTGGCGGCGGCCTTAGCCGCGGGCGTTCTCGCGGTCGTGGTTGAAAAGCTCGCGTACAAGCCGCTGAGGCGCGCGAGCAGGATTGCGGCGCTTCTAACCGCGCTGGGCGTGTCGCTCTTCCTCCAAAACGCGGCGCTCAAAGCGTTTACGCCGAATACGAGGGCATTCCACCCACCGATAACTGACCGGCGCTATCCGCGCACCGAAGTACCGCAAAACAGCGTCTACCCGGGCGCGGTGCTATCGCGCGACGTGTACTGGACCGACGCTCAAGGGGCTGAGGAGTGGATAGGAGGGGCGGGCGCCCCTGTGCTCAAAGAGGACTATGACCGGGCAGTGTTGGCTGAGGCGCGATTCTACTCCTACCCGGCGGTGACCGTTCGGACCAAGCAAATCGTCATCTGGGGAAGCGTGCTCGTGTTGACCGTGGGGTTAACGCTTCTCGTCAAATTCACGAAGATCGGCAAGGCGATGCGGGCCGTGTCGTATGACTTTGAGACGGCTGAACTTATGGGGATAAACGTCAATCGCGTGATCAGCTTCACGTTCTTTATCGGCGCGATGCTGGCCGGGGCGGCGGGCGTTCTCGTGGGCTCCTACTACGGCGCAATCAAGCCGACCATGGGCGTCATGTATGGCCTCAAGGCATTTGTGGCGGCGGTTATCGGCGGCATAGGGAGTATCGGCGGGGCGGTTCTTGGCGGCATCGCGCTTGGAGTTGCCGAAAGCATTGTGAAGATCTCGCCGAGGACGGCGCCGTTTCAGGATGCGCTGTCTTTCGCGATTCTGATTGTCATTCTCGTATTCATGCCACGGGGCTTTTTCGGCGCTGAGGAGCGGGAGAAGATCTGAGTGGACGCGTTCTTCTACAGATTTGCCAACGACTTCGTCCTCATATCGATCTACCTCGTTCTCGCGCTCTCGCTGAACCTCATTAACGGCTATGCGGGGCTCTTCTCGCTCGGCCACGCGGGGTTCTGGGCGATTGGCGCATACAGCGGAAGCGCGTTCATCGTCTACTGCCATATGGCGATGCCGGGCGTACCGGGAACAGTGCTGTTCCTGGGAGGGGCGATAGTAGGGGCGGCTGCTGCGGCGATAGCGGGCCTCATCGTGGGCCTGCCATGCCTGCGATTGGAAGGCGACTACCTCGCGATTGCGACGCTTGGATTCTCGCTGATCGTCATAAACCTTATCGACAATCTCGATGTTTTGGGCGGGGCTGTGAGTTTTCCGTTCGGGTCGCTAAGCTGGCCGCCGGGAATGATTTACGACCTCAGCGCGCGGGTCGCGCACAACGTGGCACATATGGGCCTCGGTGCCGCGGCGGTGATTGTGACCGCAGTCGTCATCAGAAACATCCGCCACAGCAGCCACGGGCGAGCGATTGTGTCCATGCGCGAGGACGACATGGCGAGCCAGCTTTGCGGCATAAACACGGTGAAATACAAGCTTTTCGTGTTTGTCCTCGGGGCGGCGTTCGCGGGGGTGGCGGGAGTGCTATTTGCGACGTACACGGCGAGGATTACGCCGGAGGCGTTCGGCTTCATGGAGGGCGTGAAGATACTCCTCATGGTCGTCCTCGGCGGCATGGGGAGCCTGTCGGGGACGTTTATCGCGGTGGTGATCCTCTATGAGGTGCCGGAGATACTGAGGCTCAGTATGGGAGGGTACCAACTCCTTGGGTACCCGATAGCCGACTGGTGGGCGATTCTCTACGCGCTGATGCTTGTGCTCCTCATGATCCTGCGGCCACAGGGGCTCCTGGGCAATCGCGAAATCGCGCTTCCGCGCTTCTTCAGGAGGGCCCGGGCCCAATGACCGCTCAGGAAAGGGCCAATCAATGCGTCGCGACGGGCATCCGCAAGGAGTTCGCAACGCTTTCGGTGGAGGGGCTGCACATTCACTTCGGCGGCCTCGCCGCGCTTGATGGGCTCGATCTCACGGTTTTCGATATGGATATCGCGGGGCTCATTGGCCCCAACGGCGCGGGGAAGACGACTGCGTTCAATCTCATAACGGGTGTGTACAGGCCGACGAAGGGGCGGATCGTGTTCCAGGGGCGCGACGTGACGGGGATGCGGCCGAACGAGGTGACGCGGCAGGGGATAGCGAGGACTTTCCAGAACATAAGGCTGTTTCGGAACTTAAGCGTCCTCGACAACGTGAGGGTTGCGTACCACTACCACTCGCGGTCGAGCATCCTCGAATCGATACTGCGCACGGGGCGGTTCCGCGACGAGGAGAGGGGCATAACCGAAAAGGCGAGGGAATTTCTGCGGCTATTCCGGCTGGAGCATCGCGCGGATGCGTTGGCCGGGAGCCTGCCGCACGGGGAGCAGAGGCGGCTGGAGATCGCTCGGGCGCTGGCGACGGAGCCGAGGCTGCTATTGCTTGATGAGCCGGCGGCTGGGATGAACCATACTGAGACCGGCGAACTCATGGAAATGATCCACTGGGTGCGCGACGAGTTTCACATAACTGTGCTTCTCATCGAGCACGACATGAGGTTTGTGATGGGAATCTGCAGGCAGATAACCGTCCTCGACCACGGTCGCGTCATCGCGTGCGGGACGCCGGACGAGGTGAGGCAGGACGCGGCGGTGATCGAGGCATATCTCGGCGAGGCGCGCAGATGATAAGGGTCGAGAATCTCGTAGCCGCCTACGGCGAGATAACCGCGCTCAGGGGCGTGTCCCTCGAGGTGAAGAGGGGCGAGATAGTCGCGCTATTGGGCGCCAACGGCGCGGGGAAGTCGACGACGCTTCGCGCGATAAGCGGACTGGTGAGGCCGCGCGTGGGCACGATTGAGTTCGAGGGAGTGCGCATCGACCGCATGAAACCCTACGAGATCGCGCGGATGGGAGTAGTGCATTGTCCCGAGGGGCGCCGGCTTTTCGCGAATCTCACCGTGATGGAGAACCTCGAGATGGGGGCGTACAACCGGTCTGACAGGGACGGCATACGGTCTGACTTCGAAAGAGTGGCGGCAAGTTTCCCGGTGCTCGCCGAGCGGCGCGGCCAGAAGGCCGGAACACTCTCGGGGGGCGAGCAGCAGATGCTTGCGATAGGGCGCGCACTCATGGCGCGGCCAAAGATACTCCTCCTCGACGAGCCAAGCCTCGGACTTGCGCCGATACTCACTGAAAGGATATTCAGGACGATTGCGCGCATTCGCGAGGAAGGCGTGACGATTCTCATCGTGGAGCAGAACGCGCATATAGCGCTGGAGATTGCGGACCGGGCATATGTGCTGGAAACCGGCAACATTACCATTTCGCGCCCCGCGAAGGAGCTTATAGCCGATCCTGCCATTGTCGCGGCGTATCTGGGAGGGGCATGAAGAAGTCCGGGCCCGCTGGGGTATCAGACGGGCCCGGGAGTAGCGGCTGTGCCGGCGCTGGTCTCTTGCGCCGGCACAGCCATGCCGCACTTGCCCGTCTTACTGCAGCGGCAGGACCACGATATAGGCGTCCAACATGACCGCATAGCTGCCGCTTGCCTTGTGGAAGTCCACATCGTAGTAGTTGGTGCCGGTAGCGAGATTGGATACTCCCACCGACCCTCCGAACTGCGTGTCGCTGCCGTGCGCGCGCCTTATCGGCTGCGCCAGTGTCGTTGTGTCGTCAAGCTGCAAACGAGCCTCCGCGTCGGTCGAGCTTGACCCGCCGTTGAAGATCCAACTGCTCAAGACCAGATGGTTACCTGCAGTTCCAACGCTCCACGACTTCGTCAGGTACTGTGTCCACGAACCGTTGGTCGAGACGTATTCCTGTCTCTGGGCAAACTGGTAGCCGGTGAACGAACTGCCGGTTAGCCTTATGGCAGTGACCCTCGCGCGCCGGATGTAGTGCGTGCCGTTGGTTCCGCTTTGCGCGCCGCCGGCGATGTTAAGAGACTGGGCGCTTGCGGCGAGGTTGACCACCTGGAAGGTAGCAAAGGGCATCCAGTCGGTCGTGGCCTGCTGCCCAAGACAGTAATCTCCAGTTCCGCTGTAGTTCATCTCGTTGCGGACCTGGGTGTAGTACGACGTCGTGGTGGCGTTTGTCTCCCCGCTCCAGATGAGGAGATAGTCCCCGCTGGTAGAGGGCGTAAAGGTGGAAGTTACCACCCAGTTGAGGGTCCCGGGAGTCAGCGTCTGCTGGCCGTCGACCGCCGCTGAGTATATCTCAAGCGAGTTCTTGCGGATTGCAACCAAGCGGGCGTTTCTCAAGTACGCGGTAGCCGAGGCGTTGGCGCTTGCGTAGTCGAGGTTGATCGTGTGGGAGGCCGCGCTCAGACTTGCATACTTGGTCGTCGTGAATGACTGGTAATCGGTCGCGACCACGGGCGTCACCGAACTCTGAGCCTCAGTCGTGCCATCAACCGTTATCCTCACGTTAACCGCCTGGCTGGTTGAGGACCCCTTGAACTCCGCAAACGCCATCACCACCCAGTAGTCGGTGGCAGGAGGCGTAAAGGTGAGAGTGGTTCTCGTCTGCCAGGAAGTGCTCGTCGTGGAAACCTCCGAGTCGTTATTGGCGTACTGATACGACTGAGTCGATGTTACCACGATGGAGAGGGCCTTCGTGGCGGTTGCCCCTACGTTATCGGTGACCCTCGCAGTGAAGTTGGAAGTGCCCGACGCAGTAGGCGTACCGGAGACCACTCCTGTGGAAGCCACCAGAGAGAGTCCAGCGGGCAGGCTGCCCGAGGAAATCGCCCACGTAAAGGGCGTGGTGCCGCCTGTTCTGGCAAGGGTCTGATTGTACGAAGCGCCCACCGTGCCGTTAGGCAGGCTGGAGGTGGTAATTGAGGGCACGGGGTTAACTACGATGGAAAGTGCCTTGGTGGCGCTTGCGCTTACAGTATCGGTGGCCCTTACCGTGAAGTTGGAAGTGCCTGAGGCGCTTGGCGTACCGGTAATCGCGCCTGTCGAAGTGTTAAGGGAAAGCCCCGTCGGCAGTGTGCCGGAGTAGATGGCCCAGGTAAGAGCGCCCGTGCCGCCCGTGGCGGAGAGGGTCTGGTTGTAGGCGACGCTAACCGTATCCGCCGGCAGGCTGGAGGTGGTAATCGAGATTGCTGGGTTAACGACGATGGAAAGGGCCTTTGTGGCCGTTGCCGCGGCGTTGTCGGTGACTCTTGAGGTGAAGTTGGAGGTACCGGCGGCCGTAGGCGTGCCAGTTATGGCCCCTGTGGAGGCCACAAGGGAGAGTCCTGCGGGCAGGCTGCCTGAGGAAATCGCCCACGTGTAGGGGGTCGTTCCGCCGGAAGCCGTGAGGGTCTGGTTGTAGGCCACCCCTACCGTCGTAGCCGGCAGGCTTGAGGTCGTTATGGTCAGTGTGGAGACGACCACTATGGAAAGAGCCTTTGTGGCCGTTGCTCCGACGTTATCAGTCACCCTTGCGGTGAAGTTGGAGGTCCCTGACGCCGTGGGAGTACCCGTAATCGCCCCTGTGGAGGCCACAAGGGACAGTCCCGCGGGGAGACTCCCGGAAGAAAGTGCCCACGACAGGGGGCTTGTGCCGCCCGTGGCGGCCAAAGTCTGGCTGTAGGAGACGCCGACGTTGCCGTTGGGCAGGCTGGAGGTGGTAATAGATGGGGCGGCGTTAACCACAATGGAAAGGGCCTTTGTGGCCGTTGCCGCGGCGTTATCTGTCACCCTTGCGGTGAAGTTGGAGGTCCCTGATGTCGTGGGGGTGCCGGTTATGGCGCCCGTTCCCGCAACAAGCGACAGCCCCGCAGGCAGGCTTCCTGAGAGAACCGCCCATGTATACGGCGTCGTCCCGCCCGTGGCGGCCAGAGTCTGGTTATAGGCGATATTAACCGTATCTGCCGGCAGGCTCGCCGTTGTAATCGACAGAGGAGCGCTTGCCCCGAACGGCAGGACCGCGATATAGGCGTCCCACATGCACACGTAACTGCCTGCGGCGCTATGGAAGTCGACATCGTAGAAGTTGGTGCCGGTACTGAGGTTCGACACCCCCACCGCAGCCCCGTAAGGAGTGTCGTTGTGTCCACGCCTTATTGGTTGCGCGGTCGTAGTCGTGTCGTTAAGCTGCAAACGAGCCTCGACGTCCGTCGCCGCCCCGCCGGGACTGAAAGCCCAACTGCTCAATACCAGATAGTTCCCAGCCGTACCAACGCTCCACGACTTCGTCAGATACTGCGTCCACGAACTGGTGGTCGACGCGTAGTTCTGGTTCTGCGCGAACTGGTAACCCGCGAACGCGCTCCCTGACAGCCTTATCGCAGTCACCCTCGCACGCCTGATATAGTGTGTGCCGGTCGTGCCGGTCTGCGCGCCGCCGGCGATGTTAAGAGATTGGGTGCTCGCCGCAAGGTTTACCACCTGGAACGCCGCGAATGGCATCCAGTCGCTCGTGGCCTGCTGCCCGAAGGTATAGTCTCCCGTGCCGCTGTAGTTGATCTCGTTACGGATCTGCGTGTAGTAGGATGTCGTCGTGGCATTTGTTTCCCCGCTCCAGATGAGCAGATAGTCACCGGCCGTCGCGGGCGTGAAGTCGACGTTTACCATCCAGGTCAGAGTCCCGGCCGTAAGCGTCTGCTGGCTGTCCGCGGCCGCCGAGTACACCTCAAGAGAGCTCTTCTGGATCGCAACTATTCGCGCGTTCCTCAAGTATGCCGTCGCAGAGGCGTTGGCGCTGGCGTAGTCGAGATTGATTGTATGCGACGATGCGTTGAGGCTTATGAACTTCGTCGTCGTAAATGACTGGTAATCCGTCGTAGCCGGGGGCGTGACCGATGTCTGCGACTCGGCAGAGGCGTCAACGGTCATTCTGACGTTAACGGCCTGACTCGTGGACGAGCCCTTGAACTCCGCAAACGCCATGATCACCCAGTTGTCGGTTGCGGGAGGCGTAAAGGTGAGAGTGGTCCTTGTCTGCCAGGAAGTGCTTGTCGTGGAAACTTCAGAGTCGTTTCCGGCGAACTGATATTGGCCCGAGGACGCCGCGTTGACAATTATCGACAGCGCCTTTGTGGCCGTCGCCGCGACGTTATCGGTCACCCTTGCGGTGAAGTTACTTGTTCCTGACGCAGTAGGCGTGCCGGAAATTACCCCCGTAGAAGCTACAAGAGACAGTCCCGCCGGCAGGCTTCCGGAGGAAATCGCCCACGTGTAGGGGGTGGTTCCGCCGGTGGCGGTAAGGGTCTGATTGTAGGACACGCTTACCGTGCCGTTGGGAAGGCTGGCGGTGGCGATCGTAAGAGCCCCTCCGCCGGTGACGATGATCGATAGTGCCTTTGTGGCCGTTGCCCCTACGTTATCAGTGACCCTTGCGGTGAAGTTACTTGTCCCTGAAGCGGTGGGAGTTCCCGTAATCGCTCCCGTGGAAGCCACAAGAGAGAGTCCCGCAGGCAGGCTTCCAGAGGAAATCGCCCACGTGAAGGGGGTGGTGCCGCCCGTTCTGGCAAGGGTCTGGTTATAGGAGGAGCCTACCGTGCCGTTGGGGAGGCTGGAGGTGGTAATAGACAGCGCGGTGTTTATTACGATACCGAGAGCCTTGGTGCCCGTAGCGCCTACGGTATCGGTGGCCCTTGCCGTGAAGTTGGAGGTGCCTGCGGCGGTAGGAGTACCGGTGATGGCGCCTGTAGAGGCGTTAAGGCTGAGGCCCGTCGGCAGCGTGCCCGAGGATATCGCCCATGTTAGAGCGCCCGTGCCGCCGGTAGCCGCCATCGTCTGGCTATAGGCGATGTTGATCGTATCGGCAGGCAGGCTTGAAGTGGTTATGCTTATTGCGGCGTTAATCACAATGGACAGGGCCTTTGTGGCCGTCGCCGCGACGTTATCGGTGACCCTGACCGTGAAGTTGGAGGTACCTGAGGCCGAAGGCGTGCCCGTTATCGCGCCCGTCGAGGCGCCAAGAGAAAGCCCCGAGGGCAGGCTGCCGGACGTAACGGCCCAAGTGTAGGGCGTCGTGCCGCCGCTTGCCGTGAGCGTCTGGTTATACGCCACGCCCACAGTGTCCGCGGGCAGGCTCGAAGTCGTAATCGAGAGCGAGCCGCCGGTGTAGTTCACGATAAGCTTCGGGCGCACCGTCGTGGGGCTCGCATAGTCCGACATATAGACCATGGTCCTGCCGGCGGACGTTTCCATATACATGACGCCTTCGTTGACGTACGAGCCGTTGACCCATCCTTGAACCGTGCTCGTGATGTCATAACTCACCCATCCTGCGGAACTCACGGTAGCGGTCCCAAGGGCGGTTGCAACATAGTCGGTGCCTGACTGGAGGCCGCCGGCGCCCCAGGCGGTGCCGGTCAGCCTGTTGCTCCATGTCGCCTGCATCTCATCCCAATGGGTCAGTATCCTGTAGCAGCCGACGGTCGGCGTGCCGCCGGTGACGCCCTGGACGTCAAACCATATTTGAGCGGCGTTGATCGTGGCCCCCGACGGGATAGAGGAGAGGTCGAACTTGTGGATCTGCCGGTCGGGCGTAGTGTATTGCAGCACGTTCATATCGCCCGTGCCGTAGTTAGTGGTGGGATAGTCCGAGTTGAGCCACGTGTCGCTCGTCCCGGTATAGCCGTTGAGACCGTCCTGCAGAATCACCTGGCTTGCGCTGACGATTATCGCAAGCGTTTTTGTCGCGGTGGTGGACAGGTTATCAGTGACCCGCACCGTGAAGCTGGACGTGCCCGTCGCGGTCGGCGTACCGCTTATGACGCCTCCTGAAGTAAGCGACAGCCCGGCCGGGAGACTGCCCGATGCAAGCGCCCAGGTATAGGGCGTTACGCCGCCGGTGGCCGCAAGCGTAGTCGAGTAGGCGACGCTCAGCGCCGCGTTGGGCACGGCCGTACTGGTTATCACCAGAGCGGCCGGATTGATGATTATGGAAAGCGCCTTTGTCGCTGAGGCGTTGACGTTGTCGGTTACCTTCGCCGTAAAGTTCGAGGTTCCATAACTCGTCGGCGTGCCTGTAATCGCCCCGGTCGACGCTACGAGCGACAGCCCTGCGGGGAGACTGCCGGACTGCAGCGACCATGTAAAGGGCGCCGTACCGCCGGATACCGCAAGCGTCTGATTGTAGGAGACACCCGTAGTGCCGTTAGGCAGGCTTGACGTCGTAATAGACGGAACCGCGTTGATTGTTATCGAGAGCGCCTGTGTCGCCGTCAGGCTGCCGCTGTCCGTCACCCTCACGGTGAAGTTGGACGTGCCTGTGGCAGACGGCGTTCCGCTGATCACGCCCGAGGCGGCAACAAGGGAAAGTCCCGTCGGCAGGCTGCCGGAAATAACTGCCCATGTGTACGGAGTGGTCCCGCCGCTTGCGGTGAGCGTCTGGTTATACGCCACGTTCAAAGTATCGGCCGGCAGGTTGCCTGTAGTGATAACGAGACCATTGCCGGGCGCGTAGTTCACGGAGAGCTTGGGCCGCAGCGTCGTGTCAGTCGCGAACTCTCTCATGCGCGTGACGCAGTGACCCGAGGTTGTTTCCTTGTACATCACGCCTTCGTTGGCATAGCTGGTATTCACCCATCCCTGGACGGCGGCCGTGACGTCAAAGGCTACCCATCCGGTGCTCGAAACAGTAGGGGTGGCGAGGGCCGTGGCGACATAGTCGGTGCCGCTCAAGAGACCGGCCGCGCTCCAAGCGGTGCCGGTCAGGCGATTGTTATAAGTCGCCTGCATTTCATCCCAGTGTGTCAGGACCCTGTAGCAGGCAACCGCGGGAGTGCCGCCGCTGAGGCTGGAGACGTAGAAGTACATTGTGGCATTGTTGATCGTAGAGCCCACGGGTATCGAGGACACGTCGAACTTGTGGAGTTGGCGGTCCTGAGTGCCGAACTGCAGGTGGGCCGTGTCGCCGCTGCCGTAGTTGGTGGTCGGATAGTCAGAGTTGAGCCACGTGTCGCGGGTGCCGCTGTAGCCGCTCAGGCCGTCCTGGAGAACGGCCATGGAAACGCTGACTACGATTGCATATGCCTGCGTCGCCGTGCTGCTCTGATTGTCCGTGAGTTTGATCGTGAAACTCGACGTGCCCGTGGCGGACGGCGTGCCGCTGATCACCCCGGTCGATGAACCAAGCGATAGTCCGGCCGGGAGGCTTCCGGCGTTAAGCGACCACGAATATGGGGTCGCGCCGCCCGTCGCCTGAAGAGTCGTCGAATACGCGGTGCTCTGCGCGCCGTTGGGCACGTATTGTGTTGTGATCTTGAGCGCCGCATTATTGATCGTTATCGACAGCGCCTTTGAGGCCGTGGCGCTGGCGCTATCCGTCAGCAGTACGGTGAAGTTGGAGGTGCCTGCGGTTGTCGCGGTTCCGCCTATGATGCCGTTAATCCCGTTGATGACGAGCCCCGCCGGCAAGCTGCCCGAGGAGATCGACCATCTGTAGGGCGCAGTGCCCCCGGTGGCGGCCAGCGCCTGAGAGTATTCCACCGCGACCGCGCCGCTGGGAAGCGACGACGTGGTGATGGCGTAGGTGTGCATGCCCTCAGACACGTATTCGTAGCAGCCGATGTCGTAGGTGCTGTTCTGCGGCCTCGACATGCCAGCGAGGTCCTCTCCGACCGCGCTCAATGCCGTACCGGCGTCTCTGGCGGGCGAACTGGAGAGAAGGTGGTAGTCATTGCCCGCGGGATTCACGAAGAGCGCCGTATCGGAGGCCTGGATCGAGTGCACGTCGAAGCCTCTGACGCGCCACGCCGCGAGGTTCTCCTGAGAGCCGTTGTCGTTGAAGCCGAACCAGTCCATGACCACGTTGTAGTCCGACTGGAAATCCGCAAGGCAACTTGTGGCGATGCAGATGCTCCCTCTGCCCTGCACGTTGTTGTAGCTGTAGAGGATGTTGTTGAAGACTCGATGACCCAACGGCTGCACCGCAAGGCCGTTGTCAAGAATTATCAGGTCATAGTAGCAGTTCGCGGGACCGACTACCGTGTTATTGAGGATTTTGTTGTTATTGGCCGAAACCGCGGAGTCGCCGCCGTACATCGAAAACCCTTTGGAGGTGTTGTTGTAGATGAGCGAGTTTCGAACTGTCGACTGGCACAATCCGTCGAAGTTATACCCGTTGCCTTGGCCGTATATCGTGTTTCTCTCGTGGAGCCAATATGACATGATGCCGTCGCCGCCCATCGACACGTCGGCGTTGTTCTGAATGCCCGCTTTCAAGGCCGTGTTGTTGTAGCACGTGTTGAGCAGCGTGTGGCCATTGTCGCCGGAATTGCTGTTATAGATGCCGTGCTCGCCGTTGTTGTGGCTGGCGTTATTCACTTCTTCAATGTAAGTGGAGAACGCCGAGAATATCCCCGACAGGTACGCGTGCTGAATATCGCAGTTCTTGATCGTAACGTGGTCGGTAAAGCGCGAGTCGATGCCGTAGCCGGCGGTGGCAACGGTCCCGTTCACGGCCAGACCGTCGAAGACCCAATAAGAGATCGTCCCGCCGCCATACGCCTCGATCTCCACCATGCCGCCGTGTCCCGCCAGCGGCCCGCGACTGTTGATGTTTGCGCCGAGAGGGGTTTCCGACTTGATCGTGATCGGAGCAACGGACGTACCGCTAAGATCCGTCTTGCGGAACCCGGCGTAGTTGCCAGACCTCACTATCACCGTGTCGCCGGCTGTGATTGAGTCCACCGCATGTTGCAGCGTCGCCCACGGCTGGCTGGACGAGCCGGGGTTCGAGTCGCTGCCATTAGTGGCCACGTAATAGGTTGCGGCGTGCCCGCCGGCGGCAAGAAGTGACATGCAGAAGATAAGCGCAGCTACGAAACAGCCAAAACCTCTCCATCCGGTCCTGCTCATACATTTCCTCCTCGTCGATTTCCACGACCAATGTATGCACAACCCTCAACACGGCGGAACTGACGTTTCTCGCGCCGACGAAATGGGCCTCGGTGCCGTATGCCGGGCCGTTACGCCGTGGCCGCGTCGCCGCGCTGAGAACAAGACGTCAGGAGACAATACGTCGAAAAGGACGGCTCGAAGGTGATGGTTTGCATGGTGCACCAATCCCGTGTGGCTATCTTATAGCATGTTCTGATTGTACATTCAAGAGAAAAAAACGTTCAGTATGTTGATTTCTGTGGAGCATGTCCCATGATCTGAGCCCATGGACACCTGGGCGGGACTTGTGGCATGACGGTGGAGCATCTCAAGAACGTGCTGGACTACCGCGTCTGAGGCCGCTTGTGCCTCCGACCGCCTCGTGAGACATTCTGAGGGGCAGACGCGCTATCCGGGGGGACGACAAGCGATATGCCCCGAGCGCTGAAGAACTCGAGCCACTCCGGTGGAGGAAGGATATCGGTAACCACGACGGAAATGGCATCGAAATCGACGACGGTGAAAGTCGATTTGCGGCCGAATTTCGTGTGATCGGCCACCAGGACTGTCCTGGCCGCGTTGCGCGCGGCAATTCCGTCGATGGCTGCGCTCTCCACCTCCAGCGCGGTCAGCCCGACCCTCATGTCCACGCCATCGGCTCCGATGAACGCGGTGTAGCCATGCACGCGTCCCAGAATGGCCACCGCGAGAGGGCCAACCGTGTCCATCCTGCTAGGTCGGTAATTGCCCCCGATGAGGATGATGCTCAGCGACGACGCGTCTACTTCGTGCGCGAGCCGCGTGGAGTAGGTAATCATGGTAACGTTGTGCCTATCCCTCAGGAACGGCACGATATTGGCGCTTGTACTGCCACTATCGATGAGAATCGTATCCCCGTCCTTCACGAGATCCGCGGCGAGTCTGCCGATAACGCGCTTCTCCTCGGCGTTGCGTATCTGTCTGGCGAAGAAGGAGTCATCCTTATCCAGGGGCGGCAACGCGCCTCCGTGCACGAGCCTTACCCGCTTGGCCGCGCCGAGAGCACGCAGGTCGCGCCGGATGGTCGGCTTGGCGGTCGACAGCGACCGAGCCAGAGACTCCACCGAGACACGTCCTGTCTTGTTGAGGATCGCGAGGATCTTCTCGCGACGCTGAACGACGGATATGCTCATTTCAAGCCTCCGACCGCTGTGTGGGGGCGCGAAGGAAATGCTTCCGATGCGCCGCTGCCAGACGCTAATAATGGTACTCAATACGCCCGCCGCCACAAGGGGCGCCTTCGGCAGGGCAGTCGCATCCAAGTCCGGGCCAAGCATGGCAGGAGGCAGGTTTCCCGGGGGGAAGAGGCGGTAAGGCCCTATAGGGAGAGGCGAGGATGGCGGTATCGATTCTGATCGTGGAGCAGAATGCCCATAGGGCGCTTGAGATTGCCGACAGGGCATACGTGCTCGAAACCGGCAGCATCACGATCTCGCGCGCGGCGAAGGAGCTTATTGCCGACCCTGCAATTGTGGCGGCATATCTGGGAGGGGCGTAGGGGAAGCTGCGCGGCGAAAACGAGCCGGGCCCGCGGGCGGCCCCGCAGGCCCGGCTGTTCCTGCTTCTTTACATATGCTACAACGGCAGGCCGACAAATCGCACGTACTTGATCTTGGCCGTGCCTGACGCATTTGCGCTTCTGTAGTTGACGTCCATATGATGAGCCGCAGCAGTGAGATTTCTCACGTCAACACTGCCCATCGGCAGGTAATCCGTCGTCGCCTGGATGCGCTTCAAGGGCTGTGCCGACGTCGTTGAGTCATCCACCGTAACCTGCCCCTCAGTCGAGTAGCTCGTCGAGGAGTTGGTTATCCGGAAACTGGTCAGTACCAGCCAGTTGCCTGCCGCAGAAGGCGTCCAGGACTTCGTCAGTTTGTTCTGGAACGTCGTCGAGGTTGTCGTGCTCTCGCTGTCGGCGGAGTTGCTCTGGTAGCCTGTGAAGCGGCTGCCGGAGAGCCGGATTGCCGTAACTCTTGACCTCTTCACGTGATGCGTCGCAGAAGAACCGCTTGCCTTTGAGGCGGCCAGGGAGATCGTCTGGGAGCTTGCGGCGAGGTTGGCCATCTGCACGCTCAGGAATGTCACATAGTTCGAGGTGTTGTTGTTTCTTACCGAGCAGGTATCCTGAGCCGTCCCATTGAGTCTCGCCTCGATATTCGTGTTGTAACTCGTTGTGTTGCCGTTCATGGCCGTGCTCCAGATGAGGAGGTAATCTCCGCCCGTCGCGGGCGTGAAGGTCGTCGTCACGTAGTCGGTCATCGTGGTTGTTACATCGTGGCCGGTATCGCCCTCGTCGGCGGTGTTGATGAGGAGAGACGCCTGCCGAATGGCCACAATCCTCGCGTAGCGGATGTAGGCCGTGCCGGCCGAGGCGCTTGTCTTGTAATCGATGTTGATCGTGTGGGCCGCCGCTGAGAGCGTTACCGCTTTCATCCCAACAAACGACTGGTAATCGGTGTTGTTCTTGGGCGCGAGGGTCGTATCCTGCGCCACAGCTCCGTCAATGGTAAGCTGCGCGGAGGTCAGGCGGCTGGTGCTTGAGTTCTTAAGCTCAGCAAAGCCCATGATCACCCAAGTGTCGGAAATCCCCGGCGTGAACGAGAGCGTGGCCTTATTGGTGTAGTTCGTTGACGTGGTCGTGGCTTCGCTGTCGCTCGCGGCGAACTGATATGTCGGCTCCGCCCCCGGCACTACTTCGTAGCAGCCGATGTCGTATGCGCCGCCCTGCGGTCTGGTCGTGCCTTCTTTGTCGTCCGCGACGTCCGCGAGAGTCGTACCGGCGTTAATCGCCGGAGAGCCGGCCTTGAGATGATAGTCGGTGCCAGGATTTACAAAGAGCGCCGTGTCGGTCGCCTGGATCGAGTGCGTGTCGTAGCCAAGGCCGCGCCAGCCGGTCAGGTCATAAGTCGTCGCGCCGTCGTCGAGACCGAAAACGTTCATTACGACGTTGTAGTCGGACGCGAAGTTGGTCTCAGCCGCGGTGTCGACGGTGATACTTCCCTTCGCGGAGTCATAGTTGTAGAGGATGTTGTTGAAGATCTGGTTGCCGACGCCCTCGGGCAGGCCGGCGGTAACCCTGTGGATATTGATGGTGTAGTAGCCGGTACCGTTTTGGAGGAACGTGTTATTGAGGATGCGGTTATTGGCGCAGGTGATGGATGCTTCGCTGCCGAGGAAACGCAGACTCCTGGTGGTACTGCCATATCCGAGGTTGTTGCGCAGGGTCGATGTCTCCAGACCATCGCATGTCATGGTGTTGGCGTTGGCGTACATGGTGTTCTTCTCGATCAGCCACGAGGATTCCTTCATGTCGCCGCCGGCGGTGTCGCTGGTGATAAGCATGCCGTTACTGGCGTTGTTGTGAGAGCTGTTCGACACGATTGAGCAGTTGTCGCCGGAGTTGCCCACGTAGAAGCCGCTTGCCGAACTGGAGTATGTCTCGTTCGATTGCAGCGTGCAGTAGTTCGAGAAGTGCATCGAGAAGGATGCCTGAGTGCTATTGTGGGCCTTGCAGTTCTTGACGGTAACGTGGTCGCCGTACTGAATCTCGATACCGTAATTGGCCGACCCTGTCGTCTCGAAGCCGTCAATTACCCAGTAAGACACGTCGTTTGCCGGCGTATCGTTCTTCACTTCGATGTATGACGGCGTGGTGCACTGAGCGCCGGCGGAGGTTATCACCGCTCCCAGCGCGTTCTGAGCCTTCACGGTCTTCACCGCCCCAGAAGCCCCGGAGTACCTCGCTCGGAAGCCCGCATAGCTGCCGTTGGTCACGATGATCGTGTCGCCGTTGGCGGCCGTATCGACGCCCTTCTGGATGGTTGCCCACGGATTGCCGGATGAGCCGTCGCCGGTGGTGTCGTTACCCGTCGTCGAGACATAGTAGGTGTACGGCCCGCCGCCACCGCCGGTTACCACTATCGATAGAGCCTTCGTTGCCGATGCCGTCACGTTGTCCGTTACCTTGGCCGTGAAGTTGGATGTGCCCGACGCCGTCGGCGTACCGGTTATGGCGCCAGTAGAGGCCACAAGGGAAAGCCCCGCAGGCAGGCTGCCTGACTGTATGGACCAGGTCAAAGGCGCCGTCCCGCCCGTTGCGGCCATCGTCTGGTTGTACGCAGTCCCAACTGTTCCGCCCGGCAGGCTCGAGGTCGTTATCGAAGGCGCGGCATTGATCACAATGGAAAGCGCCTTCGTGCCAGTCGCGCTCACCGCGTCGGTCGCCCTGACCGTGAAATTGGAGGTGCCGGCCGCCGTGGGCGTGCCCGTGATGGAGCCGCCCGAAGTGAGCGTCAGGCCCGCAGGCAGGCTTCCGGCGTTAAGAGACCAGGTAAGTGACCCTGTGCCGCCTGTTGCGGCGAGGGCCTGGTTGTAGGCGATATTGACTGTGTCGGCGGGCAGGCTCGAAGTCGTGATTGAGATTGCGGCGTTAATGGTTATCGAGAGAGCCTTCGTGCCCGTGGCGCCCACCGTATCCGTCGCCATCGCAGTGAAATTGGAGGCTCCGGCCGTTGTCGGGGTACCCGTAATCGCCCCCGTCGCGGCAACGAGAGAGAGCCCCGCGGGGAGACTTCCCGAAGAGATCGACCACGTCAGAGCGCCAGTGCCGCCGGTGGCTGTCATCGTCTGGTTGTAGGCGATATTGACCGTATCAGCGGGCAGGCTGGCCGTGGTAATCGAGACCGCGGCGTTAATTACAATGGAAAGCGCCTTCGTCGCCGTCGCGGAGACGTTATCCGTCACCATCGCCGTGAAGTTAGAGGTCGCCGCCGTCGTGGGAGTGCCGGTGATAGCCCCAGTGGCCGCAGCAAGCGAGAGGCCCGCGGGCAGGCTCCCGGAGGAGATCGACCATGTGTACGGCGTCGTCCCGCCGGAGGCCGTAAGCGTCTGGTTGTATGCCACCCCAACCGTGTCGGCAGGCAGGCTTGCGGTAGTTATCGTAAGCCCCTGGGTAACGATGATCGAGAGCGCCTTGGTTGCCGTGGCGCCGACGTTATCGGTTACCCTTGCGGTGAAGTTGGACGTTCCGGAAGCGGTGGGCGTGCCGGTAATCGCCCCTGTGGACGCGGTCAACGACAAGCCGGCAGGCAAGCTTCCGGAAGAAATCGCCCACGTCAGAGGCGACGTGCCGCCCGTCGCGGCCATTGTCTGGTTGTACGCTACGCTTACGCTGCCGTTGGGCAGGCTGGAGGTCGTGATGCTCGGCGCGGCGTTAACCACGATGGAAAGGGCCTTGGTGGCGGTCGCGCCCACGTTATCGGTTAGAAGCGTCGTGAAGTTGGAGGTCCCGGCAGTCGTCGGAGTACCGGTAATAGCCCCTGTGGCTGCGACAAGCGAGAGACCTACAGGCAGGCTCCCCGTCTGGATGGACCAGCTCAAGGGGCTCGTGCCGCCTGTGGAGGCCAGTGTCTGGTTGTACGCGATCCCCACAGTGTCGGCCGGCAGACTCGATGTGGTTATGGAAGGCGCGGCGTTGACAACGATGGAAAGCGCCTTCGTCGTCGAGGCGGTGACGGTATCGGTGGCCTTGACGGTGAAGTTGGAGGTTCCCGCGGCCGTGGGCGTGCCCGTTATCGACCCCCCCGAAGTGAGCGACAGGCCTGCGGGCAGGTTTCCTGCGTTAAGCGACCATGTGAGAGCGCCTGTGCCGCCTGTTGCGGCCAATGCCTGACTATAGGCGATATTGACCGTATCAGCCGGCAGACTCGCCGTGGTAATGGAGATCGCGGCGTTGATTACGATGGAAAGGGCCTTGGTGCCATTTGCTCCGACGGTATCCGTCGCCATCGCGGTGAAGTTCGAGGTCCCCGCCGTCGTGGGCGTTCCGGTGATGGCCCCGGTGCCGGCGACAATGGAGAGTCCCGCGGGCAAGCTGCCCGAAGAGATCGACCAGGCAAGAGCGCCTGTACCACCCGTGGCAGCAAGAGTCTGGTTATATGCGACCCCGACTGTATCCGCCGGCAGACTGGCCGTAGTGATGGAGACTGCGGGGTTGATCGCGATGGAGAGTGCCTTGGTAGCCGTGGCGCCCACGTTATCCGTCACTCTCGCCGTGAAACTCGACGTACCGGCGGCTGTGGGCGTACCCGTAATGGCCCCGGTCCCGGAGACAAGAGACAGACCCGTCGGCAGGCTGCCGGAGGCAATCGCCCAGGTCAGCGGGCTTGTGCCGCCCGTAGCGGAGAGCGTCTGGTTGTACGCGATATTGATCGTGTCCGCCGGCAGACTCGAAGTTGTAATCGTAGGCGCGGCGTTGATTGTGATGGAGAGCGCCTTTGTGGCGCTTGCCGACAGCGTATCGACGGCCTTAACCGTAAAGCTTGGCGCTCCTGCGGCAGTGGGAGTGCCCGTTATCGACCCTCCTGAGGTAAGGGATAGCCCCGCAGGCAGGCTGCCGGCGTTGAGCGACCATGTGAGAGCGCCCGTGCCGCCGGTAGCGGCAAGCGCCTGGTTGTACGCGATTCCTACGGTGTCGGCCGGCAGGCTCGAGGTCGTTATCGTCACAGCCGCATTCACCACTATCGAGAGCGCCTTGGAGGCGGTTGCACCGACGTTATCGGTCACTTTCGCAGTGAAGTTTGAAGCGCCCGAAGCGCTGGGGGTGCCGGTTATGGCGCCCGTGGAGGCGACAAGAGACAGTCCGGCGGGGAGACTCCCTGACTGGAGCGACCAGGTAAGCGGGCTTGTGCCTCCGGAGGCCGCGAGGGTCTGATTGTAAGCTATGCCGACCGTATTCGCCGGCAGGCTCGCGGTCGTGATCGACGGCGTCGCGTTAACGACTATGGAAAGCGCCTGTGTTGCCGTGGCGCTGACGTTGTCGGTGACTTTGGCGGTGAAGTTCGAGGTGCCTGCCGCCGTGGGGGTGCCGGTTATGGCGCCCGTCGAGGCCACAAGCGATAGTCCTGCGGGCAGGCTGCCGGCTAAGAGCGACCACGTGTAGGGCGCAGTGCCGCCGGTCGCGGCAAGAGTCTGATTATAGGCCACGCTCACCGTGTCGGCGGGGAGACTCGTAGTGGTGATACTGAGAGGAGAGCCGCCGCTCAGGTATTCGTAGCAGCCTATGTCATAGCCAGTTCCCTGCGGACGGGAATTGCCGTCGAGGTCATCGGTGACCGCTGAGAGCGTCGTGCCGACGTTGGCGGCAGGGGAGCCGTTCTTGAGGTGCCAGTCACTTGTGCCGGGGCTTACAAACAGCGCGGTATCGGCGGCCTGAATCGAATGCGTATCGTAGCCGCGCGCGCGCCACTGGGTCAGGGTATCCTGAGACTCGTTGTCGTTGATGCCGAAGTAGCTCATGACCACGTTGTAGTCGGATTCGAAGTTCGTGAACCCCGTAGTGGTGATGCAGATGCTTCCGCGGTCGGCGGCCGTCGAGTAGTGGTAGAGGACGTTGTTCTTGAGTTTGTTACCGACGGGGTTATCGGTTCCGGCCTGGATCACGACACAATAGTAGGAGTCGGCCGGCCCTATGAGGGTGTTGTTGTAGACGTTGTCGTTTCGAGAGTTGATCGCCGCGTCCCCCTGGAACAGCGCCATCGCCTTGTTGTGATCGTTGTAGGACAGGTTGTTCTTGAACGTCGACACTTCAACACCGTCCATGTTGTACCCGGCGCCGTTGTTGTCGTGGGAGACGTTCTTTTCGTAGAGCGAGTTATCGACCTTGCCGGTGCCGCCCATGGAGACGTCGCCGTTGTTGTGGAAGCCGCACCCGGAGTTGCTGTAGCAGACGTTCTTGCGATAGGTGTTATACGTGCCCTGGTTGGCCTGATAAGAGCCATGCTCGCCGTTGTTGTGACTGACATTGTTCTCGAGCAGGGCGTACGAAGCGAATGACATGTAAAGGCCGGTTGCGCCGCAATCGTGGATTTCGAGATTGCGCACGGTCATGTGGTCGCTTATGCGGATGTCGATGCCATAGTTGCAGCTCTTGTTGGCGCCGTCTATAACGAACCCATCCACCGTCCAGTAACTTATGGGGTTGGGGTAGTTCTCGATCTCGAAGACGGAGTTGTGGTTGTTGCCGGCTGCCGGCTGGTTGATTGCGGCCGTGCGGACGGTATCCGACATGAAGGTATCGGGGCTCGACGACGAGCCGGACCAACTGATCTGGACGCCGACATAGGTCCCCGGCTCCACGAGGATGGTCGAATTGCCGGGCACGGTATCAGCCGCGTGCTGCAGAGTCGCCCAAGGGCTGTTCCACGCGCCGGTACCCGTCGAATCGCTTCCGGACGTGGCGACCCAATAGTAGGTGCCGCTTGCGGCGCCGATCGTGACACTGCAGGCTATCTGAGCAGTTGAGGGGCTTCCCTGGGAATCCGCAACCCTCAGTGTGAAGTTATAAGTGCCGTTAGATGAAGGACTTCCGGAAACTTCACCGGTGGAGGTATTGAGCGTTGTGCCGGTGGGAAGCGTTCCGGAGAGAAGCGACCAGGTGAACGGCGCCAACCCGCCGGTGATCTGAGGTTTTTGCGAATAGTGGATACCGTTCCAGCCGTTGCGCAGGAAGGGGGTGGTTATCTGAACCGGCAGGACCGTAACGCCGATCGAAAGGGCCTTGGTAGCCGTGGAAGAGAGGGAGTCCGTCACCTTAACGGTGAAGTTGGAGGTGCCTGTTCCGGTAGGAGTGCCGCTGATAACGCCGCCCGAGGCCAGCGAGAGCCCGGCGGGGAGGGAGCCGGAATTGAGCGACCACGTGTACGGCGTCTGACCGCCTGACGCGACAAGCGTCTGAGAATAAGCCACGCCGGTGTTGGCGCCGGGCAGGCTGGAAGTGACGATGCTCAGGGGGTTGACGGTGCCGGGGTATTCGTAGCAGCCAATGTCGTAACCATTGTCCCTTGGACGAGAGACGCCGTCTTTGTCGGTGGTAACATCACTGGTGAGCGGCGTGCCGGCGTCCCTGGCGGGCGAGGTCGAACTGAGATGGTAATCGTTGCCGGGACCGTTGACGAAGAGGGCGGATTCGGTTGCGGTAATCGAATGGAGGTCGAGACCGCGGTTACGCCACGTAGTAAGATCCTCGTAGGAGCCGCCGTCATCGATCTCGAACTGGTTTGGCGGGCCCATGACGACGTTGTAGTCCGACTGGAAGTTGATGAAGCCGTTAGTGGCTATGGAGATGCTGCCGCGGTTATTGGCGGTGCTTCTGTGATAGAGGATATTATTGAGGACCTTATTGCCGACGGGCGCGACGGTATCGCCGATGATCTTGACAGGATAGCCGCTCGACGTGCCCATGACGAGGGTGTTGTTGTAGACATTGTTGTTGCGGGAGGCGATTGCCGCGTCGACCTGGAAGAGGGCAATACCCTTGCCGTCGTTGTAGGCGAGGTTGTTCCTGAACATGCAGAGCTCCAGCCCGTCGCAATTGATGGAAGCTCCGGGGTTGGAGTACGACGTGTTGTTCTCGTAGAGCGAATACTGTGTCAGGCCGGGGTCGCCGCCTGAAAGATCGCCGTTGTTATGGAAGCCGCAGGAGGCGTTGGAATAGACGGCGTTGTTCCTGTAAGTGTTGTTGGTGCAGGAGTTGGCCTGGTAGGAGCCATGCTCGTTATTGGTGTAGCCGATGCAGTTCTCCATGAGGCAATTGTTGCCATGCGATATGTACAGCCCTCTTGAGGAGGAATGGTGCGCCGTGATGTTCTTAAAAGTGTTATGATCCTCCCAGCGAGTGTCCAGGGTCATCAGTGTCTTGTTGACGCCATCCAGGACGAATCCTTCGATATCCCAGTAAGATACAGGGTTCTCGACGTCCCAGTGGCCTTCCAGTTCGATGATGCCGTTGTGTTTGGCACCGGAGTACTTGGCGTTGAGGGTCACCTGGCCGGTGTTTTCAGCCTTGATGGTGATGAGCGCCCCCGGCGAGCCGCATTTTGACTCGGTGGCTCGGAAGCCGGCGTAAGTGCCGTTCTTGACGATCGTAGTGTCGCCGGCAACCATCGTGTTGACGGCCTTCTGCAGCGTGGCCCATGGATTGCCCGACGAGCCATCCCCCGTGGTGTCGTTGCCGTTGGTGGCGACATAATACGTCGCGCCGGAAGAAGCGGCAGCGAACACGAGCAGGAGACATGCAACGAGAACCGAAACGCGTGCCTTCATGGATATTCCTCCCCAGATTCGCAGGTTCACGGTCTGGTACGCCGTTGTTCTAGCCCCGGGCCCTTCCCTGGGAGTCTGACTGGCCTCCAGGGGCCCCCTCGGTGCTTCTCATGCACTTGGCCGCAGCGGTCGGCATGCTTCTCTCAACTGCCGCCCCTGTTTCATGGCGAGTCGAACGGAGAGCAATGCTGCGACAGCACGAAGTTCACGCTGCGCGCGGGGGAGGATGCTACGACGGTGTGGTGTCGGTCCGCGCGCCGCAGGAGACGTTTTACAGCTTTCATGAAGGGTCGTCAAACAAAAAAAGGGAAATCATCAGTTGGTCGGAGGAATACCTTGTCGGCAACCCAATGTAAACGTTTTCGTTATCGATTGCAGCGCTCGGAGGGCGAGACTGCAGGCATGGCGGGTACGCGGCGAGGCCGGCGGATAGCTTCGCGGCAGGGGGTCGCGACCGAGTTTGGAGGCGCGGACGGGCCGCGTGAAACCGCACAGAGCGGTGCTTCGCTTCGACATGAACTGCGCGCAATCCCGCACGGGATTATCTGCTTGCCATAGACGCTTTTTCTCTCTTGCACGGAAGGGGGGCAAGTCTATTATATTGCGGCGGGGAGGGGAGGCCTTAGCTACTGAAACGCGCGGTGACTGGGATGTCTACTGAAGTATGTGCGCCGGGAGGCAGACGGCGTATCGCGGGACTCGTGCACTTTCGTGACAGCGGGAAGCGGTGCTGCTTCAACTATACCGATCATCTCGACCAGTTGATTCGCAACTGGTGCAGCCAGTATCCGGAGCTAAGCCACATCGACATGGACCGTGTGATCCTGTCCGTAGCCCGGTGCAGGTCGGGCAGCGGCCACGGCGTATATGCGAACATCACGTCGCTCAAGTTTCCGTTCGGCCCCGGCAAGCCCAACCGGGCGGATCGGGTATGCCGGTGGCCGAAGGTCACCAAGAACGGTTGCGAGGCGCTATACCTGATCCGCTTTTACCTGCCAAGATTCCACAACCTCTCTTTTGAAGCAAAAGTCACCACCATACTCCACGAGCTCTACCACATCCAACCGAAGTTCAACGGCGAGTTCAGAAACTTCGGAGGCAAGCATTGGGCGCACGGCCCGTCGCAGGAGGCTTTCGACCGCATGTTTGCGCCCCTCACGCGTGAGATACTCAAGGCCGGCGATCCGGTGTGCGACCTTTTCCTCAACTGCCACTTCGCCGCGCTCCTCAAGCGCGTGGGCGACGTCTACGGAGACAGGTATTCCTGGGTCACGTCGAGAGACGATATGCCGGTCGTCAGTTGAGGAATTGTCCCGGGGTAGGACAGACCCGTAACATTCTACGGGAGGCAATCACCAGTGTTCGGCACTCATTCGATTGCGGCGCTGAAGGCGCCCCTGGCGCAGGCGGCAACAAACGCGGCTCCGGCTCCGGCGGCTGAGAAGCCCGTACACAGGATAGATTCGATCGGGCAGGCCCTGACGGAGATGCTCGACCCGTACATTCCGCCCGTTGTGAGCATGATAGTCATCAAGGTGGTGCTCGTCGTGCTCGTCATAGTGGCGGCGTGGCTGGCGCTCAAGGCGGCGCGTGTCCTTATCAAGGGGATAGCCAGAAGCGTGCTTGAAGCAAGAATGGGCCCCAAGTCCATCGCCCGGGCGAGAATGCTCACCAATCTTTTCTACGGCGTGGCGAAGTACGTGATTCTCTTCTTCGCATTCATCGTCGCGCTGCCGGTGACGGGGATCGACCCTGCGCCGTTTCTTGGTGGCGCGGCGATCGTAGGCCTTGCGGTATCCTTCGGCTCGCAGGACCTTGTCAAGGATGTCATGACGGGCGCGTTTGTCATGGCCGAGAACCAGTTCACCATAGGCGAATACGTGGAGGTCGGCGGGAAAGCAGGGGTCGTGGTCGGCATGTCGGTGCGCATCGTGACCATTCGGGACGCGCAGGGCAATCTGCACAGCATTCCGTACCGCAATATCACCATAGCGACGAACGCCTCGCGAGCGGCGGCGCCGCTGGTTATGGACGTGCTCCTCGCCAGCACGGCCGACGAAGCGCGCGCGACAAAGGTGGTGGAGGAAACGCTTGCCGTGCTGTCGCGCGAATTGTCCCCCATAATCCGCTCGCACAAGGTCGTGGGCGTCATCAACGCGGGCACGCCGTTTTCGGCGGTAAGGGCGGACATCGATTGCCGGCCGAACCGCAGCGATTTCATTCAGGCGGAGGCGACGAGCCGCATCAAGCGAGCGTTCGCTGCAGCGAACGTCGCCATCCTCGAAGACAGGATACGCTTCTTCGGCAGGCCCCTTACGGTAGTCGCCGCTCTGGACGAGTCGCTGCCGGAAGCGGACGACGAGGGAATTACGTAAAGGCTACCTTCACGGGCGCCTTCACATCCAAGTTGTCCACCTCGAAGTAGTCGGCATGTTGGAATCCGAACATCGACGCGATTATGTTCGAGGGGAACACGTCGATGCGGGTATTGAGGTCCTTGACGTTGCCGTTGTAGAAGCGCCGCGCTGCCTGGATGCGATCCTCGGTGTCCACGAGCTCCTGCTGAAGTCTCAGGAAATTCTCGCTCGCCTTTAGGTCGGGATAGCGCTCGGCGACGGCGAAGAGCGTCTTGAGCGTGCCAATGAGATGGTTCTCATCGTGCGCCTGGCTGGCGGGGGAGCCGGTGCTTGCCACGGCGCGCGCCCGCGCGTCCGTGACCGCCTGAAGCGTCTGCCGCTCATGTGCCGCGTAACCCTTCACCGTTTCGACGAGGTTCGGGATGAGGTCGTAGCGGCGGCGGAGCTCAGTGTCGATATTCGACCAGGAGTTGCGCACCAGGTTGCGGAGAGTGACCAGCGAGTTGTACATCGCCGCCACCCAGACGAGCGGTATGAGAACTATCGCTCCGCAGATGAGCAGTATTACGAAGCCTGTCGACATCACTGCAGTGCCAGTGTCCATACAGATTCCTCCGGTTTGTGCGTCATGCCTGGCCCTGCGGCCTGTGGTGATCCGCGGGTTTGTCCGGTACGAAGCCGGTCTTTGGAGGCGCGCCCGCGTGACCCGGCGCGGCATGGCCGCCGGGAGCCGCAAGCGGTTTCGCGCGCGTCACATCGCGGTCCTCCCTGAGATAATTGGGCATGAGATCAAGGAGCGCCGGTGAGTCTACAATCAGGCTCTCAATCGCTTCCGGCGCGAGGGTCCCCGGCCTGTAGAAAAGCATGCAGTTGCCGTACATCTCCATCGTGAGGCCGGGCCGTGCGAGAAAGAACTCCATCGCGCGCTGCGATAGCACGTCGTAGGCGAACTTCTTGTCTTCGCACTTGACGAAGAACTTCCTGTTGAATTCGGCGTTGTCGAGGTTGATGTCCTCAAAGCCGAAGAAACCCGCAGCCTTGTCGAGGAAGTTCTCAGGTCGTATGAAGAGCCTTCGCCAGAAGTAGGGGCTGTGGAACGCGCACGCGCTGTAGTAGTGAGTGCTTTGGTTCTTGCCGGAGCCGGTAGTATAGCGGTAGTCGAAATAACAGACTTCTCCGCCGCCGAGGCCGCCCCAGATCACATTCGACGCCCGCTTTGAATGCCCGGCGCTGCACAGGTTGCTGGCGTTGTACGTTCCGGGAAGGGTGTCATCCGTGCCCGGGTTGTACATGAGATTGAGCCTGCGGGCCAGGGCAAGGAAAGCTTCGCGGCGCTTCTTGTTCTGCTGGTACACGTAGACGGCAACTGCGACGGCCACGACGATGACAAGGGTAACAGCCGCAACCGCCATGAACGATTGTGCTATGGGTACCAATTCATTCATCGTGCCACGTCCTCAAAGCGGCAGACAGTCCTATGGACAGCGAGGCGCTCTCTCTACGTACAATACGCCTGGGGCGCACGGTTATTCGTCCGAACCGCCGGTCCTGGAAGCAGTCTTCATCGCTCCCGACAGCGCCACGCATTACCAGTCCAATCGGCATCGCCGCGGCTCCAGTGTCCATACGCGTTCCTTCAGTCTGAGAATCAACTCTGAGCCTCCGGCCTGCTGTAATCGGCGGGCTTGTCAGGTATAGAGCCTGTGTTGGGGAGGTCGTCTGCGGAGCCCGGCGCAACCTGGCCGTGCACACTTGCAGGGGCGGAGAGGGGCCTTTCGCCCATATCCTCCCTCAAGTAGTTCGGTACAAGGTCGAAGAACGCGGCCGAATCCACAATCAGGCTCTCGACCGCTTCCGGCGACAGCGTTCCCGACCTGTAGAACAGCATGTAGTCTGCCTGCATCTCCATCGCGAGTCCCGATCGCGCAAGGAAGAACTCCATAGCGCGCTGAGGCAGCACATCGTAGGCGAACTTCTTGTCCTCGGACTTCACGAAGAACTCCCTGTTGAACTCGGCGTTGTCGAGATTGATGTCCTCAGAGCCGAAGAACCCGGCCGCCCTGTCGCGGAAGCTCTCGGGCCGTATGAAGAGCTTGCGCCAGAAGCATGGGCCATGAAACGCGCACGCGCTGTAGTAGTGAGTGCTTTGGCTCCTGCCGGAGCCGACGGTGTAGCGGTAGTCGAAATAGCAGACTTTTCCGGCGCCGATGTCGCCCCAGATGACGTGTGACGCCTGTTTGGAGTGACCGTGGCCGCAGAGATCGCTCGCGGCATAGGTTTCGGGTATACGGTTAACATCGTCCGCGTTGTAGTGGAGCTTGAGCCTGCGGGCGACGGCGCGGAGCGCCTCGAGTCGTTTCAGGGCCCGCTTCCATGAGTAGTTCGCTGCAATGATCATCAAGACCACGCAGATGACGATGCCCAATATGTCGAACGCGTATTTCATCCTGCCCCTGCCTGTTAACGGCAAGCCGCTCCAGGGAAATCACGATGTGCACGCCGCGCACATTGCGCCTGGGGCGCTCGATTATTCGTCCGAGCCGCCCTGCTTGACATTGTCCTTCATGGCCCCTGAAGACGCCATGCGCGCGCGGTGGCGCGCCCATTCGCGGAGCTCGTCTATGCGTTCCTTCATGGTTACCGAGAGTGGGACAGTTTCGCTTATGGCTCGGAGGATATCTTCGGTGGTTATGTCCTTGCCCAGCGGAAAGACCTCGTACATGGCCGAGACGACCGTTTCCTCTATTTCCGCGCCGCTCATGCCGTCGGATGCCTTGGCGAGGGAGTCGAGGTCGAACTTCTGGGGGTCGCGCTTCCTCTTGGCGAGGTGGATCTGGTAGATGCTCCTGCGCTCCTCTTCCTGCGGCAGGTCGACAAAGAACACCTCGTCGAAACGCCCCTTTCGGAAGAATTCGGCGGGAAGCGACCATATCTCATTGGCCGTTGCGAAGACAAAAACCGGGGCCTTCTTTTCCTGAAGCCACGTCAGGAAGGTCGCGAATACGCGCGACGTGGTTCCTGCGTCTATGTGCCCGGTGCCGACGCCGCCCGAGAGCCCCTTTTCGATCTCATCAAGCCAGAGGACCGTCGGTGCCAGGGAACGGGCGGTATCGAGGGCCTTGCGGATATTCTCCTCGGAGCTGCCGATGTATGAGTTGAATATCGCCCCTACATCGAGGCGAAGGAGAGGCAGCTTCCATTCGGCGGCGGTCGCCTTGGCGGCGAGGCTCTTGCCGCAGCCCTGGACGCCGAGAAGGAGCACCCCTTTGGGTTCGGGCAGGCCAAAAGCGCGCGCCTTCTCGCTGAAGGCGTAGGAGCGGTTCTTGAGCCATTTCTTCAGCTCATCGAGGCCACCCACGTGTTCCATCGTCTCGTCGAGCTCGAAGTACTCCAGGATGCCGCTCTTGCGGATGATCTGCTTCTTCTCGTTGATGATGAGCGGCAGGTCCTCAACTGAGAAACTCTTGTCCGACACGAGCGCCTTGGCGAGGACGTTCTCGGCCTCGCTCGCGGTGAGGCCGAGGCACGACTTTACGACGCGCTCGAGGAGGGCGGGGTCCATGTTGATTCTGATAGAGGGGTTGGCCTTGACGGCGTCGATGAAGTTCTTGAGGATCTCCTCCATTTCCTTGAGGTCGGGAAGCGGCACGTCGATGACGGTGATCTCCTTGTCGAGCTCTACCGGGATCTTGAGCACGGGGCTCAGGATAATGAGGGTCTTGTACGAACGACGCAGGTGGCCGGCCACGTCTCGGAGCTTCCTGATGACGCGGTAATCGTCGAGGAAGGCATGGAGGTCCTTGAATACGAATATCGCGCGCTCGGGCGAAGCGACGACGCGGTCGAGGGCGGGGTTGACCTTGTTGCCTTCGTCCTGGTTGAAGGATTCGTTATCGAACCCGTCGGTGGTGGTCCAGAAGTATATGCGCTTGTTGAGTTTGTTTGCGACGTCTTTGAGCGCGTCCTGAACGCGCTGCTCCTCCCATGAGACGAGATAGAGGATGGGGTAGCGCGCGCGAATGGTGACGCTCAGTTCTTCCTTGAGTTGCTCGACTCCCATGCAACCTCCGTAATGTTATATTTCGAGGTACAGCTTTTCCTGCGGCGTTTCCTCTCCGGACGCGGTGGAGAGGGCATAGAGATATACGCCCGAGAGGACCATTACGAAACCGCCGTCCGGCGATATCTCCATCGCTGTTATGTCATCGTCCATTTCGCGGCGCCACAACACCCCGCTTTCGCTGGACCGGGCGGTGATAAGCTGTCCGCGATACTCAACTGATATGACTGCCTCGGATTGGTCGCGTGAGCCGAAGAACCGCGCGGTTGACCGCCGCATGAATTTCGTGGAGACCGTGCCGCCCGCGCCTATGACATACGCCGTGCCTTCGACCGTCGAGACGACGAGCCCGGTGCGCGTAGGAGCTATGGCTGAGACCTCTCCGGCCACGTCGGCGGACCAGGCATGGACGCCTGCGGTCGTGAAAGCGTCGATCTTTCCCCCGGCCGCGACCGCGAACCCCTGGCCAAGACCGCATATCGCGGTAACAGAAGGCCCGCTGTAAGGGACGCGGGCAACGGGCGTCCCTTTCTCGTCGAAGAAGGAAAGACCTCCGACGTTGAGCACTACGGCCGTATGGTGCTGGCCGTCGACGGCAAGCTCCATAACATCGTCATCGGTTTCGATATACTCGAAACGGCTGAGCGACTCATCAAAGAGGGAGATTCCGCGGAAGAAGTCCGCTACAACAAAAAAGATCCCCGCAGGGGCGATGTCGAAATGCGTCGTCCACTCGTTTCTCAACGCAAGGCGCCGCTGCCGGAAGCTGCGCATGTCAAGGGCGAGCAGCACGTCTGAAGACGCGGCTATGACGAGGTCCTGGGTACGGCTGGCCTTGAGCTGGGGCTGGCGTCCTTCGACGCGGGATTCCTCGGAGACCTGGGCGCCGGAGCGGTCGAATACGCGAAGACGTGAGTTCACATCGAGAAGGGCGGTGTGGCGGGCGCTGCGCGTAATGGCAAGCTGGCCCCCTCGCGTGCCGCCGAGCGCCGAGAAGACCTTGGTCTGCCAGAGGACAGCGGGTCCTTCCGAAGTGTCAGCGGCTGCTTCGCCGCCGAACTCTATGTACCTTTCGCTGCTGCCTTCGACCTGGCTGACCGTGAACTTCTCGACGGAGCCCGAGGTCATCATTGCGACGATCGATCGACCGAGGGCGTCGCACTCGAAGTACGCGACCGACGAACCCAGCGATTGGCGGAAAAATATCTTCCCGTCGGCCTCGAATATGAGCAGCTCATTCTTTTCGTTGATGGCAAATACCATGCGGCCATCGCCGGTCACCGCGACGCTTCTGGGGCCTTCGGGGACGTCAAGAAGTCCAATCTGGGTTCCGTCCCCCTTGAGGGCGATCACGCCGTAGTGAGGGGAGGGGAGAAGGATGATCTCGGCGGAGCGCGACACGGCGGGCGTGCGCGTGTGGCAGCGGAAATCCTTCTGCCAGACGTCGCCAACGGCCGAAGCGAACATGACTTGTCCGTATTGGCCGGAGGCAAGGAGCTCGCTGCCCGAGGTCACGAACTTGACGTAGCAGAACGGCCCCTTCTCGTCGCGGCGATCAACCTTTTCCGTCGCAAACTCCACCGTGCCCACCACGCCGTTTCCGTCGGCGAAGGCGGCGAGGTCTCCGCCGGGCGAGAGATCGAGGTACAAGGGGCGTAAGCCGATGCGAATCTGGTTCAAGGTCCGGCCGCCGCGGTCGAATACAAAGAGCATTCCCGCGGGAGAGAGCACGGCGAGGTTGCGCGCGTCCTCATCAAGGGCGACGGCTGAAGGCATCCACGGGAGTTCCTTGGCGAGGAGTTCGGTCCCGGCAGGGTCAAGAAGATGGATGATGCCGTCTTCATCGGCGGCGAGCACATGGCCTGAAGCCGCCGATGCGCGCAGCAGGGCTACCGGCGCGTCGAAGTGACGAACCCAATCCTGAGAGACTTTGAGTTGTTGCCTGGCCATTTGGTTTTCCGAATCCGCGGTTCAGGGAATATAATCTATAAAGTGGCGGTTGGATTTGAAGAAGAATCGCGCCATTTGCGCCTTTCGTCGCATAATGTGTCGAAAGTGCGTTTCCATGCCGATACTATTTACGCTATGAGGGCCGCTTGGGACAGTTGCGGCCTGAGCGAAGCCGCGTTCCAAGGTATTGGATGACCGAAAACAAACAGCCGGAGAAATCCCGGGCCGAGCAGAAGAGGCGCCTTCCCATCCAGCTCGGGAAGTACCGTGTGCTCGAAGAGCTCGGGCGCGGGGGCATGGCAATTGTGTACCGGTGCGAGGATACCGAGACGGGGCAAGTCGTCGCCGCCAAGGCGCTGCTTCCCGAACTGGTCGCGCAGCCGGCATTTGTGAAGCGCTTCCGCCGCGAAATCGAAACCCACCGCAACCTCGACCATCCCAATATCGTAAAGATCCTCGACGTCGGCGAAGAGACGAATCTTCAGTACTACGTCATGGAGTTCATGAACGGACCGACGGTCGAGAAGCAGCTTCGCCTGATGGGCAAGTTCGCTGTCAAGGACGCCGCAAAAGTCACGCGTGCGATCGCGAACGCCCTGCAATATGCTCACGGACGCGGCGTGATTCATCGCGATATCAAACCCGCGAACATAATGACGGACAGCGAGGGGAACGTCAAACTGGCGGATTTCGGGATCGCGAAGGATGCCGATGCCACGCGCCTCACCGTCACGGGCGGGATTGTCGGAACCGCAGACTACATGAGCCCGGAGCAGGCCGAAGGAAGGCGCGTTACGCGCAAGAGCGACATCTACAGCGTCGGCGTCTGCCTGTACCAGATGCTTACCGGCCGGCTCCCCTTTGTGGGGAAGACTTACCTCGACGTGATCCGCGCGCACCGCTTCAGCCTTCCCGAGTCGCCGCGGGCGCTGAACCCGTCGATTCCGGGTCCGGTGGCGAGGCTCGTGGAATCGATGATGGAGAAGGATCCCGAGAAGCGCCCCGCGTCGGCGGCGGACGTTCTGGCGAAACTGGACCAGATCGAGTCGCCCCACAACGAATTGACCGAGGAAGAGCGCGAGAGCGCGGGGGAAATGGTGCGCGAGGCGTTATTCCCCGCGGCTACCGCAAGGGAGATAGCGCTCAAGGTAGTGGCGGTAGTCGCCGCCATCGTGGTGCTTGCGTTCGTGGCTGATGGAATCAGGTATCGATACTTCACCACGGCCGAATACAAATACAGCATGGGGATGGAGACATTCCGCGCCAGGGATTACCACAAGGCGCTGGCCTATTTTGATGAGACCATATACTTCCATCCTGGGTCAGAGTACGTGAAGCCGGCTCAAGAGCGCATCCAGGAAATCCTTTACATACTGCGTAACCAGGACCCACCCCCGAACAAGCCCAGGATGGAGCCGCCGAAGGGGACATACCTCTACGAACAAGCTGTGGCGATGCTGAAGGCGGGGAATAGCTCTGACGCTATCGAGTTTCTTCAGAATCTCGTCAAGGACATGCCCGGTACCGATAACGGAAAGCTGGCTGCTGCCAAGCTTGTAGAACTCAGCGGGGGCAAGCGGACCGCGCCTCTCACCATAGGGTCATCAGCCGCCTCCGTCGAATCGAGCAAGTGAGAGCGAGCGGGGGCAGGGGCCCCTGGATACATCCCCTTGCGCGCATCTCTGAATGACGGAGTTCCGCTACGCCGACTCGCCGACGAAGGGATTTGACGCCTTTTCCCTCGCTATAGTAGTGGGCACTCCGTGGCCGGAATACACAATCGTGTCATCCGGAAGCGCGAAGAGCTTTTCCCTTATTCCGGTGTAGAGTAGCTTCGCGTTGCCGCCCGGAAAATCAGTCCTACCGACCGATCCTGCGAAGAGAGTGTCGCCTGAGAAAACCATATGCTCGCTCAGTTGCGGCACCAGACAGACTGACCCGGGGCTGTGGCCTGGGACATGCGCGACTGAGAACGTGATACCTGCCGCCGTGATCTCGGTATTGCCTTCGAGCGAGACGTCGGCAGGAGGGCTTGTCACGCTGAGGCCGAACGCGGCCGAGAGATTGGCAGACGCGCTCGCGAGCATGTGAGCGTCGCGAGGGTGAATGCAGATTCGCGCGTTGGGGAAAAGCTCCTTTAGAGGCCCGTTGGCGGCTATGTGGTCGCCATGGCCGTGTGTGTTGACGATGTGTGTGACCGTGAGCCGTTTTTCATCGAGGAGCGCTATGATCTCTTCGGCGTCGCCGCCCGGGTCAATGACGACAGTCTCGCCGCCCGGCGCGCCGTAGAGGACATAGCAGTTCACCTGAAAGGGGCCGACGACAAGCGTGTCTATGTGCAAGGCGCACTCCTCGGCGGATCCTACGCCTGGCCGGTGCTCAGGTACTCGCGAATCAGTTGCTCGACGTCAGGTTTCTCGTATCCAGGCCACAGGCCGACGATCTTGCGCTCGCGCTCTGCGTTCTGCACGCTGTCGCTTGCATGGGCGCCGTTCTTCATGAGGTCGTAACCGAAATCGCTTCTGACGGTGCCTTCGGCTGCTTTGGTCGGGTCGGTCGAGCCGAGACGCTCGCGGATCTTGTTTACGGCGTCATTACCCCTATAGAGAAGCGCGAGCGCCTTGGCGGTTCCCGGAGCGAAGCGCTCCTCGGAGGTTCTGATCGTGCGCGCGCTCCGGCCGCTCATGTATTCCACGATGCGGTCGAATTCGAAAGCGGCGTTGTCCTCCTTGAGGATATCGGCCATCGCGGAGTATTGTTCGGACGATACATTGAAACCGAAGACACCCTGAAGCCTGCCGATAAGGGCCTTTTCCACGTTCCCCTTGAGGCGCCTTACGAACAAATCCTTCAGCGGACCGTAGAACTCTTCGGCTTGAGCCACCGTCAGGCGCAGGAGCTTGGTGCCGACGATGAAGAGGCCGGTCTTTGAGAAGACGTCTATGATATTGCCGGGGCGGACGCTGCGTCGGCCGAAGGCGTCGGGCTTGATTATGACGAGCGTCGTTTCAGCGTCGCCACCCACGCGGGACTTGACCGCCTCCTCGATTATCCCGCTGTCCGACTGGGCGTAGTCCGCAAGGAGCTTCAGCTGCTTGCGCGTTACATCCGGCTCGGCGCCCACGAGAACCGCGGGCTCGAAAAACTCAACCGTGCCGTCCTTGCCCACGAGGTAATCGCCGTACGTGCCGCGCACAGTGTCGCCCTGTACCTGAGCTGTGAAGGACCCCACCACGTCCTTGCGGAAGTGCTCGACGGCGTTATCGCCGCGGAAGAGAAGAAGCATCGTGCGATTGGAAATCCCGAGGCGATTGTTCCGGCGGAAGTTGGCGTTGATGTGGTCTACGAACAGTTTTTCGGTAGGGGCGTCGAGGTTGCGACCCTTGATGGTTTCGATGTAATCATCAACGAAGGAGTCGCTCGGCCAGTACATGCGCGCGCCGACGAATTCGAGATTGGAAAGGAACAGCAGACGGCTGATGATGCCGCCGGTGCGGCTCTTCAGGAGGCTGTAGGGCGTAATCAGGGCGTATGTCATCTCAGTGACCATCTGGCATTCCTCCGTTTCGCGTCGATTGTGCAAGCCCTGTATTATACCGCATCTTCTTCGTCGTGGAAGGCCGTCGCGGCGGACGTCAGAATGACAGCGGCCTCTGCCACGCCGACTTAAGCGCGTCCGTTGTGCTCGTTACGATGGCCGCGCCGTCATAGACGATTCGCACCGTGTTTCCGGTCGATACCTTTCCTATGCGCGCAAAGGGAACCCCTGCGAGCGCTTTCTCGAACGCTGCGGCGCGTCCGGGCTCGACCTCGACAAGGAAACGCGACGGGCTCTCCGAGAAGAGGATCGCGTGGGCGCCCAGGGCGCCGGCCTTGGTCGGCGCGGCATCGAGGGCTATTTCGCAGCCCAGGCCCCCCGCAAATGCCATCTCGGCGATTGCCACGGCCAGGCCGCCTTCCGAGCAATCATGGCAGGAGCGGACAAGCTTCTCGCGCACGGCGCGGGAGATGGCGTCCATGAGGCTCTTGCCGAGGACGGGATCGACGACAGGGGCATTCTTGCCAAGGGTGTTGCGGCTTCGGTAGAACTGCGAGCCGCCAAGTTCATCGCCGGTTCTTCCGACGACATAGATGTAGTTCTCTGCGCGTTTGAAATCCATCGTAACCGCGAGACCGACGTCCTCCAGGACCGAAATCGCGCTGATGAGAAGCGTTCCGGGTATCACGACGGTCGTTCCGCCGGCCTGGAACTCGTTATTGAGGCTGTCCTTGCCGGAGATGAACGGCGTGCCGTAGACGCGCGCAATGTCGTAGCACGCGCGGGCGGCGCGCACGAGGCCGCCGAGGCGGTCGGGCTTATCCGTATTGCCCCAGCAGAAGTTGTCGAGAATGGCGGTTCTCTCAAGAGTGCCGCCGACGGCGATCACCTGCCGCAGCGCTTCGTCTATCGCATTGGCGGCCATGTGGTAGGGGTCAATGTCGCTGTAGGACGGGTTGATGCCGTTTGAGAGAATAATCGCCTTCTTCTCGCCGAGTATCGGCGTCAGGACGGCTGCATCGGACGGGCCGTCGTTCTCGGCGCCGAGAAGAGGCTTGACCGCGGACGCGCCCTGGACTTCGTGATCATACTGGCGTATAACCCATTCCTTCGACGCAACGGTAGGCATGGAGAGGATCTTCATCAGGTCACCCGTGTAGTCCTCCCGCGCATCGATTCGAGGCTCCTGGAGCGGCGGCGGCGTCCACGCGGCCTTGCGGCTGAGGCGAGGGACCCCGTCGTGCAGGAATGCCATTGTGATATTGGCTACTTCGTTGCCTTCGTAGTAGAGGCGCAGGCGATGATCGCCGGTAAAGGTGCCAATGGCAGTGGCCTCGACGTTCTCGGACGAGAAGATGTCGGAGAGTTCCTGAAACTTCTCCGGCGGCACGGCCAGAACCATGCGCTCCTGCGCTTCGCTGCACCAGATCTCCCACGGCGCGAGCCCCTCGTATTTGAGCGTCACTCGCTCCAAGTGAACCTCAGCACCGATCTCGGCGCCCATTTCACCCACGGCGGAGGAAAGGCCGCCTGCGCCGCAGTCGGTTATCGCGTTATAGAGGCCGCGGTCACGGGCAACAAGAAGCACGTCGACCAACTTCTTTTCGGTGATGGGGTTGCCGATCTGAACGGCGCCGCTCCAGATGGATTCGCTCTGGGTCTCGAGCTCGGCGCTCGAGAGCGTTGCGCCGTGAATGCCGTCACGTCCGGTCCGGCCGCCTACGACGACTACGAGGTCGCCCCCCTTTGCTGCCTTGCTGACCTTGTTGCGCGGAAGGACGCCAACGTTACCGCAGTAGACGAGGGGATTGCCGACGAAGCGATCATCGAATACGATCGCGCCGTTGACCGTCGGAATGCCCATCCTGTTGCCGTAGTCGCGCACGCCAGCCACGACGCCCTTCATGACGCGCTTGGGCGGAAGGCAGCCGGCGGGGACGTTCTTTGCAGGCATATCAGGCGGTGCGAAGCAGAATATGTCGGTATTGGCAATGGGCTTGGCGCCGAGTCCGGTGCCGAGTGGGTCGCGAATGACGCCGCCGATGCCGGTTTCGGCGCCGCCGTAAGGTTCGACGGCCGATGGGTGATTATGCGTCTCGACCTTGAAGCAGACGCAGTTCTCGCCGTCGAAATCGATTACGCCGGAGTTGTCCTTGAATACGCTCACGCACCAGGGGCGGTCGAGCTCGGTGGTCACGCGCGCGATGGTCGACTTGAGGAGGTTATCGATGGTCTGACCTTCGTAATCGATCAGGCCGCGGAACGTCTTGTGAACGCAGTGCTCGGACCACGTCTGCGCAAGCGTCTCCAGCTCTACATCGGTTGGGTTGCGCCCCGCATCGGCGAAGTATTTCTTTATCGCCTGCATCTCGCTGATATTGAGAGACAGGCCGCGATCCTTGCTGATCTTGGCGAGCTGCGCATCATTGGCGCCGGCGAGGTCGATAGTGACCTTCCTGAAGCAGTACGGCTGAACGCAGCGCCTCGACGACGGCGCGACCTGCCCGAAGTGGGATTCCTCGACAACCTCGTTGGCGAGGACCTTTGCCGCGACGCGCCTGAAGTCCTCGTCGCTGACGTCGCCGGTAAAGACGTACTTGCGTGACGTAGATACCGATTCGACCATGAGGCCAAGGTCGGCGATGCCTTTCTTCGTCGACGCCTCAACCGGGTCCATAACCCCGGGCTTCTTGGCGACCTCGACGATGAATTGCGGCTGCGGAAGGCCGGTTTCGACGCCAGTGTTGACGGCGTATCGCTCGATTACCGGATCGACGAGAAGCGAGCGTGCGATAGACTCGGCGTCTTCGCCCGTCAGGTCGCTCTCTATAGTAAAGACACGAACAAGGCGAGCGGCCTTGAGGCCCGCGAGCCCTGCATCGACAACGTCTTCAAGCGCGGCCTTGCCGGCTGCGTCGCCGAATTCAATCCTGGTAGCAACTTCTATTCGCCAGATCAAGGTAATCCTCCAATCCATGACCTACGTGGATTTTGCGTCGTTGAAGCGCTTCGCGCGCTTGCGGGCAGCCTCTGTCAGATAGGCTTCCAAGGCATCAAAGTCGCCGCGCAGGATAAGCCCCTTGAGCTCCTGCATCTGGCCGTCCAGCCGTGCTATCGCAAGAAGCACTTCCTCCTGGTTGGCCTCCACAATGTCGCGCCAGAGATGAGCATCTCCGGAAGCTACGCGCGTCGTGTCCTTCAGCCCTGAAGCGGCGAAGGGCAGCGCCCCGTCTGGAATAGCCGCAATGAGCGCCGCCGCCGCGAGGTGCGGCAGATGGCTCACATTGGCCAGAATGGCGTCGTGGTCCCGAGGCGACATTCTGAAAACGGTCATTCCGAGCGCCTGCCAGAATTCGGACAAGCGCTGATAAGCCGTCTGGTCGCAATCATCCGCCGGCGTAACGATGCATGTGGCGCCTGAGAGAAGGCATTCCTGCGCGTTCACTACACCGCGCTTTTCGCTGCCGGCCAGGGGATGGCTTCCTATGTAATGGCGACCCCAGGGCATTTTCGGCCTCACGGCGTCGTCAATAGCGCCCTTGACGCTCCCAACGTCCGTGATAACTGCGCCTTCGCGCGCGACGGCGGCGCATTGGAGGCAAAAGTCCGGAATAGTTGACACCGTGGTCGCTACGACCACCATACTGGCGTCCCTGGCCGCCTCGACGTGGTCCAGATACGCCTTATCAATGGCGCCCGAGGCCAGCGCAGCGTCAAGGCTCGACTGATGGCGCGCTGTCCCTCGGACCTCGTCGAAGAGGCGTTTGCCCCTCGCCGCGAGGCCAATGGAGCCCCCGATTAGCCCGACGCCGACGATTGTAAGGATGCCTCCGCTCAAGGCGAAGAGACCCCCTCTTCAGGACAGGTGGAAAACAACAACAGAGTGGTAAAGCCACGCCGAAAAGTGCCATATATGGTAGTAGCCGCCGATACCAAAGTCAACTTTTTACTTGCCAACCCTTAATGATGAAACTATAATTCCAGCAAGCACTTAGGGTGGCGTGTCGGTACTTTTTGCCCGGTGCCGGTTTGGAGCCTGTTGCAGCAGATATCGCTCACGAGATTTGCCAGAAAGGCTCCGGCGCAAGTCCTTGCTGCCCCGTCGGTTGCCGCGCGGTTGTTCGCTGTTTTCTGCAGTTGCGAGGGTCGAAGAAGCGTGTCCGAACCCGTAATGCTCGTGAATTCCGTGTTGAACGGTCACCGGGTTCTCGCCAAGCTCATAGAATGTCCGCAAACTGTTCTGTACAGAGGGGTTAATGAACAGAACCTCCATGAGGTAGTGATCAAGATGCTTCTGCCGCATCTCGACAGCAGGAGGTACCTTGTCAGGGAGCTCAGGCGCGAAGCGCGGTATGAAAGCGAGTTCAGCCACCCGAATATCATCAAGGGGCGGGGTTTTTTCAGCAAACCGGTCCGCCACCACTACATAATGGACTTTTTCCCATCCAAGAGCATGCGCTTCAGAATGATGGACGAAGGCGATCATATTGTCAGGCAGTATCGCAAGAAGATAATGATTGAGATCGGCGAAGCCCTCGCGTACGTGCATGAGATGGGGGTAGTGCACAGGGATATTAAGCCCGAGAACATTCTGGTGAACTCGGCGGGCGACTCGAAGTTGATCGATTTCGCCCTCGCAAGCGGGTATGATCTCTTGTCGCGGATGTTCGTACGCCGTCGGGTGCAGGGGACGCACTCTTATATGTCCCCCGAGCAGATAATGAACAAGTCGGTCGACAATCGTGCCGACATTTACTCTTTCGGGGCCACGATCTTCGAGATGGTCGTGGGGCATCCTCCGTTTACGGGCCTGAGCGAGGCGGAGATACTTCGCAGGCATCTTTCAGAGCCCGCGAGGCCGATAAAGCAGTTTAGGCCGGCCGCGACTGCGACGTTTGACGCTCTGGTGACGCGAATGCTGGCTAAAGCGCCGCCCGACAGGCCGCAGACGATAACAGAGGTTGTTGATACGCTCAAGGGTGTGGATCTTTTTCTCGACGAACAGGATGTATACCAGGCTGCCGGGGGAAACTGATGAGCGGCAATCTCGATTTCGAAAAACCGATCATGGAGTTGGAGAAGCGCATCCTGGAGCTGGAGTCGAAGTCCCAGGAGCGTCACACCGACCTTCTCGCGCTTCAGCAGATGCGCGAGACACTCAACAATCTGGTTGCCGAGATATTCAGCAAGCTCACGCCGTGGGAGAGGGTACAGGTAGCGAGGCATCCGGAACGCCCGCAGACAAGCGACTATCTGTCGATGTTCGACGACTTCCTCGAGCTGCACGGGGATCGGTTCTTCCAGGACGACACCGCAATAAAGGCCGGACTTGCGCGCCTCGACGGCAGGACCGTTGTGGTCATCGGCCAGCACAAAGGCAAGGACACGCGCCAGCGGCTTGCGGCCAACTACGGCATGCCCAATCCTGAAGGTTATCGCAAGGCACTGAGACTCATGAAGCTTGCGGAAAAGCTGCATTTCCCGGTAATCTGCCTCATCGACACGCCTGGCGCGTTCCCCGGCGTAGGCGCCGAGGAGCGAGGGCAGTTCAGCGCGATCGCCGTGAATCTCATGGAGATGTCGCGGCTGCGCACGCCCATAGTCGGCGCGATCCTCGCGGAAGGCGGCAGCGGCGGCGCGCTCGGCATAGCGGTTGTCGACAGGCTTCTTATTCTGGAGAACTCATGGTTTTCCGTCATATCGCCGGAGGGATGCTCGGCTATACTCTTCAAGAGCAGCGATAAGGAGAGGATCGCGGACGCCGCGGATGCCCTCAAGCTGACGGCAATTCATCTCCTGAGGCTTGGCGTTGTTGACGAAATAGTGCCAGAGCCCATGGGAGGGGCGCACAGGGATCCGCCCAAGATGATTGACTCGCTCAAGCGGGCGATACTGAAACATCTTAAGGAATTGGATGCTCTTTCCGTAGATGAAGTAGTTGAACGCCGCTACCAGAAGTGGCGTTCCATTGGCAAAGTTATTAGTGAGGCTCAAAGAGACGCATAGACATCCGGGAAAGACGGCCGCGGCTTGCGCGGGAGTAGTCCCGAGGATGGGGAGGTAGGAGAACAATGCCAAGAAGTTGCATCGTGTTCGTTGCCGTGGTTCTTGCAGGTCTTGTCCCCGCTGCCTATGCCGCGGAAACCACCGCCCCTTCTCAAGCCGTGATGCCCGCTGTCCAGCCGGTTACCACTGTGCCCGTGAGCGCGCCGGCGGTCGGGACTGTCCCAACTCCTCCGGCGGCTGCAGCCGCGCCGGCCAATACCGAGGTTGCCCCTGCAAGCGCGCCGGCTGCAGCGGCGACTTCCGCCGCACCGTCCGCGCCGACTGAGGCCCCCGAGCCCAAGTATGCCGCCATGATCCTCGGCGCCGAGCCGCAGAACGCCATATCTTCGTCGACCGAAGATCTGCACATGGTGAAACTTCTCCTGCAGGACCCGATGGTCGGCAATTACTCGGTTGACGAGGTAAAGATCTCACCCGAAAGCCAGGAGAGTCTCAAAGTGCTGGCCGGGACGCTCAAGGAGCGCCAGGCGAACGCCTCCGTAGCGTTCCTCTTTGTGACCGGCTCGGCCGGCAAGGGCGCAGAGGCGAAGTCAGCCGCTGACGATCTCTTAGGTGAATTTCCCGGAAAGACCAAGGTGGTTGTCGAAGACCTGACGACGCCGTCAATGGACAAGGCCAAGCCGACACTCGCGGTCACTGTTGCGCCCAGCAACGCTGCCCCTGCCGAGGTAGAGTTCAAATTCACAGGCGCCGCGTCCAAAGAGAACTCGCCCGCAAGCATCCTTGTGAGCGCTATCCGGGGCGACGCGGACGACGACCGCAACCACAAGATCACGGTGGGCGAGCTCGCGACCGTTTTTGCGGAGAAGGCCGCGGCCGCGCCAAAGTACGACCTCGGCGCGCTCTCATCGGTGGTGGTCCTTAAGTACAGGGCGCCTTCCGACATCGTGAAGGAACTGGGCCCTGACAAGGCCATGGACATCGCGGGCGAATACACCGGCAACGGGCGATGGGTAGAGTCGCTTCTGATGCTGCGCGAGATCCGCAAGCAGAAGATCACCGACCCGCTGTATCGCAAGTACTCCGAAAGGGATCTGCTCAATCTTTCGGTCGAAGGGCGCTACGACGACGAGTCGCGCCAGGATAACATCTCCAGAAAGGTGGACGACGGGCTCGACCTGATTTCGGACATCCTCCTTCTGGCCAACCTCCATTATGTGAAGGAGGTCGACAACCGCGACCTCTTCACCGGAGGCGCCAGGAATCTCGAGGTGCTGCTGTCCAATGAGACTGTCATGGAGGAGCTTTGCCCCAAGGCGACACCGGCCGTGGTAAGCGAGCTCACGGCGTTCGTTAAGGATACCGCCGAGCACGTCAAGCAACAGGAGTCGCTGACGGAAACGGATTTCCAGATGCGAGTCAAGCGCATAATCATGGAAAACGACGCGACCGTGAAACTGCCGGATGGCGCCGTGGTGACTGAGTTCATCTATGGGATACCGGCCTCTCTCGACCCGCACACGGACTACATTCCGCCCAGGCAGTACAAGGAGTTCCAGGACGATACCTTGGGGCACTTCGGCGGTCTCGGGATCGAGATAACGCTCGAGGACATAGGCGCCGGACAGAAGGCCCTTACCGTTGTAACGCCGCTCGACGGCACGCCCGCGGCCGAAGCCGGCATTCTCCCCGGCGACAAGATCGTCAAGATCGGCGACGAGCCGACGGAAGGGATGAAGCTCGAAAACGCCGTCGCCAAGCTGCGCGGTCCGATTGGCACTTCCGTGACGATCACGGTTGTCCACAAGGGGGATCCGGCGCCGGTCGAGGTGACGCTGAGCCGCGGCAACATCCTCCTGGAGTCGATCAAGGGCTACGCCGTCGACCCCGATACCGGCAAGTGGGAGTATATGGTCGATCCGGTCAACAAGATCGGCTACGTCAGAATGACCGATTTCAAGGAATCGACCCCTGACGATCTCGAAAAGGTTGTGAGGGACCTCAAGGAAGAGGGGATGAAGGCGCTCGTGCTTGATCTGAGGTTCAACCACGGCGGACTTCTCACGTCAGGCATCAAGATATCGGACTTGTTCGTGCCCGAGGGGACAATTGTGTCCGTTCGCGGGGCGCACACGAGGCCTTTTGTGTACAAGGCGCACTACTTTAACACCGCCGACAACACGCCGATGGTGGCGCTCATTAACGATCAGAGCGCCAGCGCGGCCGAGATTCTTGCCGGCGCGCTGCACGATCACAACAGGGCGATCCTCGTGGGCGAGCAGTCGTTCGGAAAAGGCACCGTCCAGACGCTATACGAGTTGGAGCACGGCGCGAGCGCGCTCAAGCTGACGACGGCGAAGTACTACACGCCCAGCGGCGTTTCGATCCACAAGGAGGAATACTCCAACGAAGGAGGCCTGACTCCCGATTACGAAGTGCCGATGACCGATGAGGACAACGCGAGGCTTGTCGAAGTTTGGCACCTGCGCGGCCTGAAGAAAGGCGCCTGCGACAGGATCCTCGAAATCGAGCGCGACATAGCCAAGAAGAATCCGGATTACAAGATAGACGACCCCTGCACCTTCAAGGATCCGCAGCTCGACAAGGCGCTTGACGTCTTGAAGGGCGTGATGAGCGAAGGAACCAAGGCCGTGGCGACTGATTCGGCGGCCAAGGGGTAGAGCCGCACAGGTTCTGAATTGTTCACGATGGGCGGCCAGCCACCTGCGGGTGCCCCCGCTCACCTATACGCCCGGCAGGCCCGTGCGTGTAGCTGCCCAAGGCGGATCGCGCATGTCCGCACTGCGCAGGGGTATAAGAATTTAGGGAAGGGGGCAATAGTCGTCCATTCTGCAAGCCTTCTTCACGGTCGTATTTGATGTGGCGAGTACACTGACTGGCAATGGTGACTGGCGGGCCATAGACGCGCCATTGTGTTCTACAGGAGCAGACTGAATGTCAGACAGCAATGCAAGCTATAGGAGTGGTGCGGTTATTATCGCGTTCATTCTCGGATTGTGTACGCTCGTACCAGCCTTGCTCTATTGCCTGATGAGTCGAGTCTGGGTCAGGTCCGATGGCCTCGATACGCGACTGCTTCTTGTGCAGGATGGCATTGCACAACTCCAGAGGCAAAACGCTATGCTCAAGGCGGAAGTCGCGCAGTTGCAGGGCCGTGTGGTGGTCTTGGAGGCGCCCTCGCCTGGGAACGCCAGCACACGCATGGGCGACGTGACTGGGCAAGTTCCTGCGCCCGTAGCGCCAAGTCTCATGTTGGCGGCGCGCATCGATGGTGTCACTGCTCTATCCCATAGGCCAGGCATGTCCGAAATCAGCGGCAGCGTTGCAGGGGTCGAGAAGCCGGAGCAATACCGGATTGTCCTTTACGCGAAGACGGATCAGTGGTATGTGCAGCCAATAGATATCTCGCCGTTTACGCAGATCTGCCCGGACGGAAAATGGAGCAACGAGTCGCATCCCGGTACCGAGTATGCCGCTCTTGTTGTCACCACTGATTACCGGCCCGCTTCCATTCTTCAGGCGTTGCCCACGACGGGAGAGGGTATTCTGGCTGTTGTCCGAAGACCGTCGTTGTGACTAATGTCTTTCCGCGGTACGTCGACGTCGTACGACGTGCGGGGTTGGGTCGGCAGAGGGGCTGAAGCACGACGTCGGGGCAAGTCCGAGTAGAGCGCTGCTCGCCGGCGTTGCAACTGTCTGCGTCGTGGTCTTCTGCTTCGTGAACAAGACCGCGGCGGTCGGGTAAGGCTTCAACAGGCTTGGGACAGATGGTCCAATGGGGCAGCGGCGCGGTTGACCTGTGTCCATCCTCGGCAACTGCAGGAAGCGTGCGGTCACGCGCGGATGGTCATCATGGAAGGCGGTCGTAGCCGGCCGTCGGCGCAGACCCTAGCCGAGTGACCCGCACCGCCCTCCGTGTTCTTCGCGCGGGGATGCACGACTCTGCGGACAAACCCTAATGGCGCTTCCTTAAGCACGCACGTGAGGCAGAAGACTCCGGAAAGTGGCGTTTTCGCGTCGAAAGAGGCCGAATTCTATGGGGAGACATTCAGCCGCGCGCCGCGTTCCTCGTTAAGGAAGCGCCATTACGGACAAGTTCCGAATCCTTGGCTACGACTTTTCCGCTTGACAGCGCACCTCTCGTTGCTATAACGACACGGGCTGAAAGCAGAGCATTCACCCGGGTTTCGCATCTTTTTCGCAATCATCGTGAATAAATGCGTTCGTTAGTGGTATCAGTCTAAAGCAGGTTCCGAGCATGTTGTCGTGAAGTTTAGGGGGATCTCAATGGCAGGTGACGAAACCCGTGACAAGACCCGCTCAGCTATCGGCAAGATTCTTGAGTGTCTCAGGGGGATAAGGATCGATATCAGTCTGGCTGTGTTCGGTATCATCCTGGCCGTACTCGGAATTCTTGTGGCAGTGCTCGTAGGGATGGTCGGCGATGCCCGGGGCAAAGAGACCATGGCTGTCCACGAGAACTTTGCCCTTCGAGAGGAGAATAGGAACCTCCGAGACGACATCAGGGCACTTCAATCGGAGAAAGATGCCCATAGGGCGGAAATCATTAGGCTGCAAGTTGAAAACGCGATATTGAGATCCCAGCAAGTGCCTTCTGTCAGTCCTCCCTCTGGCAATACGATCCAATCAACTGACCGGGCCTCAGCGCCGACTCCTATTCCGACCGTTGCTATTGGGTCTGTTGCCCCCATTTCCGGGCGGCCTGGCATGGTGGAGATTGGCGGCACCGTAGCAGGGAGTGTGCCGCCGGGAAGCCGGATCGTTCTCTACGCCTGGACCGATCAGTGGTATATACAGCCGATAGATATCTCACCTTTTACACAGATCAATTCGGACGGAACGTGGCGTAACGAGTCACATCCGGGGACTGAATATGCCGTCCTTGTTGTCGCCAAGGATTACCGACCAGCGTATGTTCTTCAAACGCT
>Ga0315282_10000410_pt1 | contig 84775 bp, 59 predicted proteins | sample YL17G07_20_MG_FD_203693 | JGI IMG/M metagenome (GOLD analysis project Ga0315282, IMG submission 203693) | Sediment microbial communities from Yellowstone Lake, YNP, Wyoming, USA - YL17G07_20 | ecosystem: Environmental > Aquatic > Freshwater > Lake > Sediment | place: USA: Wyoming | collected...
AGGTGCTGATGGTGCAGCCGAACTACCGGTTCCGCGCGACCAGCGGCAACGCGGACGAGGAACGCGCGGTTCGCGAGTCGTTCGCCACCTCCGTCATCTGGGGCTTCACGGTCGCCGCCGAGAGCGGTGGGCGCGTGCTCGTGGACCTCAGCGACTTCCTGCTGCGCGACGCGACGGGCGTCGCGAACCGTCTGCGCCCGGCGACTTTCCGCGTCGACAAGAGCCGCAGCGCCGTCTACATGCCGCGCACGAAGGCGTTTCCAAAGAACACCGAGATGGAGGTGACGCTGACGTTCACCGCCGAGGGGGCCACGGCCAATGCGGGCGGCGGCTTCGAGAGGGGAGCGCTCTCCGCCGTCGCGCCAGCGGCCGATGCCGTCACCGTCCGCCAGCACCATTCGTTCGTCGAGTTGCCCGACGCGAACTTCAAGCCGCGCAAGTACGATGCGCGCGCCGGCTTCATCGACTTCACCTACGAGGATTATTCCGCGCCGCTCGGAACCCCGACGACGCGCCGGTTCATTGTTCGCCATCGGCTGCAGAAGAAGGACCCGTCGGCGGAGGTCAGCGAGCCTGTGAAGCCGATCGTGTACTACCTCGATCGCGCGGCGCCCGAGCCGATCCGGTCCGCACTGCTCGAGGGGGCCCGCTGGTGGAACCAGGCGTTCGAGGCGGCAGGCTTTCGCAACGCGTTCCGGGTGGAACTGATGCCCGAGGACGCCGACCCGATGGACGTCCGCTACAACGTGATTCAGTGGGTGCATCGCTCGACGCGCGGCTGGAGCTACGGCGGCGGCGTCACCGATCCGCGAACCGGCGAGATCATCCAGGGGCACGTCACACTCGGATCCCTGCGCGTGCGCCAGGACTACATGATTGGCGTGGGGCTGACGACGCCCTACGCGAACGGCAATGAGAACGCTACGGAGGCAGGGAAGCTGGCGCTCGAGCGCATCCGCCAGCTCGCCCCGCACGAGGTGGGGCACGCGATCGGCCTCAGCCACAATTACTACGACAGCAGCCGTGGATACATCTCGGTGATGGATTATCCGCAGCCGCTGGCGAAGCTCCGACCCGACGGCACGCTCGACCTGTCGCAGGCCTACGGCGCCGGCATCGGCGACTGGGACAAGGTCACGATCGCGTGGGGCTACTCGGAGTTCCCGCCGGGGACCGACGAGGACAAGGCGCTCGACAGGATCCTGAGCGACGCGTGGGCGAAAGACCTGCGGTTCCTGAGCAACCAGGACACCGACTACAACCCGCGCGTCGATCAGTGGGCGAACGGCACCGATCCGGCCGCCGAACTGAATCGCATGATGGACGTGCGCCGGGCTGTGCTGAAGCGCTTCGGGGAGAACGTCGTGAAGACGGGGCAGCCGCTCGCGCTTGTTGAGGAACCGTTCGTCCCGATGTATCTCTACCACCGCTACCAGGTGGAGGCGGCGGCGTCGGCGCTCGGCGGCCTCGACTACTTCTACGCGATGCGCGGCGACGGCCACCAGCCATGGTCGTTCGCGCCGGCCGCGCAGCAGCGCTCGGCGCTCGAGGCGCTGATGCGCACGCTGGCTCCGTCGGAACTGGTCGTGCCCGATCAGATTCTCAAGGTGCTTCCGCCGCGTCCCGACGGGTATCGTCTCGACCGGGAGCTGTTCCCGCGCAACACCGGGTTGCCGTTCGACGCGCTCACGCCAGCCGTCGTCGCATCCGACCTCACCGTGTCGTTCATCCTCCGCCCCGACCGTGCCGCGCGCATCGTCAACCAGCACGCGCTCGATCCCGGCCTGCCCGGGCTGGCCGAAGTGATCGATACCACGATCAAAGGTGTGTTCCGGGTGCCGGCGAAGACGCCGTACGAAGCGGCGGTGAAGCGCGCGGTCGAACGGGTGTTTGTCGAGCGGCTGATCGCGCTGGCCGCAACCGCGCCGGCCGCCCAGGTCCGCGCCACTGCATCTGACAAGCTGGATCAGCTGCGGGAAATCGCCGCGATGTCGGCCAGTGACGAAGACGATCGCGCGGTCGCGAAGTTGCTCGCCGGCGACATCAAGAGGTTCCTCGAACGGCCCGCGGAACCTTACAAGGCAGTGCCCATTGGGAACGCGCCGCCCGGCGCGCCGATCGGCGAACCTGGGTACCAGTGGCTGCCGCCGTACGGGACGGGGACGATGTGGTGGGACTGGTGGGACGGGGACATGGGTCGTTAGCCCGCCTGCGCTGCGCTTGCTGGACCGCAGCTGCGGCGAGGCCACGCCGTAGCTCGCGAGCATGCTGAGCGAGCGGAGGCGGGTCGTTGGTCTTGGCGAACGGCCGTAGCGTATTTGGATCCATTTGTGCTACAGTCGGGCCGGGAGGTGAGAACGTGCGCTTCGTGAGCGCCCGGCAGCTTCGGAACGAGCCGGGCAGGGTCCGGCGCGATCTGGAGGAGGACGACCTCGTCCTGACGGCGAACGGCCGCCCTATCGGCGTGCTCGTCGCCGTGGAGGAGAGCGATCTGGAGGCGACGCTCGCCGCGCTGCGCCGCGCACGGGCGGCGATGGCGGTGTCGCGGCTGCGCCGGCGCGCCGTCGAGCGCGGTCTCGATCGGCTGTCCACGGCGGCGGTCGATCGCGAGGTGCGCGCCGTCCGCCGCAGAAGACGTTCGTGAGGGTTGTCCTCGACACGAACGTCGTGGTTTCCGGCCTGCTGAATCCCGCCGGTCCGCCTGGGCGCATTGTGGATCTGCTGCTGGCTGGCGATCTGGAACCGGCCTTCGACGACCGCATCATCGCCGAGTACGAAGCGGTGCTGCGCCGGTCGAAGTTCGGGTTCGAACTGGGCGACGTGCTCGCGTTCATCGACTACGTTCGGGCTGCCGGGTATCCCACGATTGCCACGCCGCTCGACCTCGCCCTGCGCGATCCCGCCGACGCCGCCTTCATCGAAGTCGCGCTCGCCGCCTCAGCCGACAGCCTGGTCACCGGCAACACCCGGCATTTCGCCGGCCTGCTGCCGGCCCGCACGCTGCGCATCGAATCGCCGGCGCAGTTTCTGCGCCGCTGGCGTCGCCCTCACCCCGGCGCCAGATAAGGAGTCGCGAGGCGGCGGCAAGCCCGCGGTGGTTCGAGGCGGGGATCATTCGCAACGCAGCGCGCTGAACGGATCCAGTCTCATCGCGCGGCGGGCGGGCAGATAGCTGGCGGCGAGCGACACCGCGAGCAGCATCAACGGGACCGCGGTGAAGACGGCGATATCATGGGGGCTGACGCCGACGAGCAGCGACGCCATCAGCCGCGAGAACACCAGGGCGCCCGGCACGCCGAGCGCGACGCCCAGTATCGCGAGGGATGCGCCCCTCCACAGCACAAGAGCCAGCACGTCGCGCGACGAGGCGCCAAGCGCGATGCGGACACCCATTTCGTGCGTCCGTTCGGCCACTGCATACGCGACGACGCCGTAGAGGCCAATCCCGGCCAGCACCAGACCGAATGCCGCGAAAACGACCAGGAACAAGGTCAGCAACCGCGGCGTCGAAAGCGACTGGGCGAAGGCCTGCTCCATCGTGCGCAGCCGCTCGAGTGGCAGATCTCGATCGAGTGCGCGCACTGCGTCCCGCACGGCGGTTGCGAGCATCATCGGATCCCCGGTGGAGCGCACCGCCACGAAGCCTTGATTGTCGGGAGATTGATCGAGCGGGAAGTGAACCTGGGGCTCAGCTTTGTACCAGGGCCCGTCGTGCGTCACGGCGCCCACGACGCCGACGATTGTCGCCCGGAACCCGTCCTCGAGCGTGATCGTGCGTCCGAGCGGATCCTCGTGCGGGAAACACCGCCGCGCAAGCGTGTCGTCGATGATCGCCACGCGAGGCGAGACAGCGCTGTCGTGCTCGTCGAAGTCGCGCCCGCGCAACAGCGGAATTCCCAGCGTGCGGAAATAGCCGGGCGTGGAGTCGTCCAGGATCGCCGTCGTCTCGTTCCGATTCGTGCGCTGCGATCCCCTTTCGATCTCGAAGTGGGCGCCGCTCTTGTAGCCGCCCATCGGCAGCGTGCTCACGGCCGCCGCCGAGCGCACTCCCGGCGTGGTCCGCAGGCGCTCCACCATCTGATGATAGAAGCGGGTCGTCGCCTGCCCGGTCGTGTCGATGTGCAGGCTCCTGGCGACGTGAAAATCCGGCGGCATGAGGCCCGCGAGGGCGCCGAGAAGGCAGCTGGCGACAACGAGACCGGCGACCGACGCCAGCAGCGAGACGAGCACGCTCTCGGTGAGCATCTGGCGCATCAGTCGCAGGCGACTGGCGCCAAGCGACGCTCGAATGGCCATCTCCCTCGACCGGCCCGACGCGCGCGCAAGCATCAGGCCGGCGACATTCGCGCATGCGAGCATCAGCACGAACGCAGCGATCGCGAAAACGAAGATGATCGGTCTGGCCGTCGTCGTCCGGACCGCTGACAGGGCCGGCGTGACCGCCACGGTCCAGCCCGCGTTGGCGCGGGGGGCTTCCTGCTCCAGACGCCGCGCGATGTCGCTCATGTTCGCGCGGGCTCCGGCGAGACTCACACCGGGTTTCAGTCGCGCCATGATTTCCCGGTACTGCTGCCCGCCCGACGCTGCTGGATTCTCCCTGAGCGGCGTCCAGAATTCGATCGCCTCATCTCCGGTCGTTACGGCACCGCGAGGCATGACGCCCACAATCGTGTGCGGCCTGCCGTTGAGTACCATGGCGCGACCGAGCACGTCGCTGAACACGGCGGTGTTGGCGCCGATGGCGAGTGCGAGAACCGATACGGCAACCGCTGTGAACGCCAGGTGCCTGCGCAGCGTCCGTACGGCGTACTTCAGATCCTGGCCGGCGCGTTCCAGCGGCCCCCAGCCCCATGCATCGCGGCAGGCTTCACGGAGAAACGTAGTGTTTCCAAACCGGCGTCGCGCCGCCGCCATCGCTTCGCGGGCGCTCATGCCGCTGTCGCGGTTTTCGTCCGCCTGCATCTCCAGGTGGAACCGCATCTCGCGTTCGAGATCCCGATCGAAGCGATCGCGCCGGACGAACATCCACACGCGGCGCGCCAGCTGGCGAATCGACTGCATGAGTGCCTCGGGTCATGGAGGACGCGGGGGTACGGACCGCCGGCGACAGGAACGATTTCAGGCCGCCCGCCGGCGCGCAGCGCCCGTTGGGCACACAAGCCTTTGCATAGACAGTCTATGCAAAGGCTACGACAACCAACCGGCTGAGTCAAGTGCGCAGACTCCGCCCTGTCGCAGACTCCGCCCGCGCCTTCCCGGCTCCGGCCCGGCGATATCCCCTGGCGATGCGCCTTGGCCAGCGCATCGACGACCTGCGTGGCGTCCTCAAGCGCCTGCGCGATCGCGATCGGGCCTTTGGTTGGTCGATCGGCGAGCGTCTGGCCCTCGACATACTCCATCACGAGGTAACCGGCACCGTCGCGGGACCCGACGTCGTGCAGCGCGTAGATGTGCGGGTGGTTGAGGGCGGAGACCGCGCGCGCTTCCTGCTCGAACCTGCGGCGACGATCGGGATCTGCGGCGAGATTCGGCGGGAGCACTTTGATCGCGACGGTGCGACCCAACCGCGTGTCGCGGGCCTTCTAGACCTCGCCCATCCCGCCGGCGCCGATGAAGGTGGCGGTCACCTGGCTGAAAACGTATCGAAGCGCGTCAACGTGTCCGCCGACTGCGCGCGCGCGCCAACTCGCTTTCGAAAGAAGGCAGCAGGTCACTCCGAGACAGCGCCTCCTCGAGCTCGCCCAGCGTGGATCGAATGACGCTGAGATCGAGAGTCTGCAACCGCTCGCGCAGGACGCCTCGCACGTCGTCGAGGTCTTTCGGACGGCCGGCGAGGATCTTGGCGACGATGAGATCTTCCGGGCTGATGACAGGAACAGTGATGTCGCCCAGCTGCACCATCACCGCTCGCTCCAGGAACACTTCTTCGAGGCCGGTGCCGGCCAGGACGATATCCAGCGGAAGCCCGTTGGGCAGATAGATGAGGGGAAGAACACGGGTGCGCCGGACGAAATCGTCGGCGACGTCGATGCGCAGCTGGAAGCCGCGTGCCCGCAGCACGTCAACGAGCCTGGGAACATCCTCGACGTCCAGACGAACCGTGACGTCGACGTCGGCAGTCAGCCGCGGTCGGCCCCACAGGATGGTTGCCTGGGCGCCGAACAGGAACCAGCGCGCGCCAAGGGCCGAAAGGCCCTCGGCCAGCGCCGCAAGGAGTTCAGCGGGGCCGGTGTCCGGAGACGGCACGCAGCGCCTCCCCCACGCGAACGTGGACATCGAGGTCCGCGGCCCGCTCTTCTTCGTCGGGCCAGTCAGGCTTCACTCGCCGTGCGAACTGCCGGAGTGCGTCGGCCACTGCCAGCGCCTCGGCCGGCGTCATCGTCTGTTTCCGTTCGATCCAGTACCGGGCCTTTTCTTCCTCGATGGCCGCCCAGTCACGTCCGGCAAACGACAGGATTTCGCTGCGCGTCACGGGCCGATGATAACACTTGAACCGATAGGCCACCTTCTTGGCGCTGCGCGGCACTGGCATCGGTCAAACGCGCCGGTCACTTCGCCTGGATCGACTCGATGTAACGCGCCAGGATGCCGCACCGAATGGCGGCCGCGCGTTGGCCTCTAGCGGCGTCCTCAAGAACAGGGAAGCGATCATGAAAAGTGCATTTCGCCCGCCGTTCGTCGCCACCATCGCGCTCGGGTTTCTGGCAGCATCTCAACGCGGACGGTACGCCGGACGAGATGCCCGTGTACGGCATCTGTTCCGCCGCGTGAGGATCGGCAGCCGCCTCACCGGTGCACGGGCACCTTCGCCATGAGTTCCTCGAACCAGTTCTCGACTACTTCCATACGGCTGGCGGTCGGATCGGAACGGGATTCGCGTTTGACGACCATCAGGAATCGTCCATCCGCGGAAACGTCATAGCCGCGCGTCAACGGCGTGCCGACGAACTTCGAGGCGCTGCCTACTTCCTGAAAAACCGTTTCTACCGGCCCGAGTATCGGCTTTCGACCCGCGCCGGCCGATACCGAAACGCTGCACAACGTCACTCCCGAGGCACTTGCGACATTCGCGAAGAACAACGTCCGACTGTCATGGCTCCAGGCCGGCGCCCTGTAGCCGCCGCTCGTGACGGGCGTGCTCTCTTCCCCTCGGTACGCGCGGACGTACACCTTCTGTGTACCGGAAACGTTGGAGGTGTAAGCGAGCCACCGACCGTCCGGCGAAACGGCGGGGCCCAGATCCTCGCCCTTGGCGACGACCAGCGGGCGCGCCCGATCGGGATGCGCGATCGGCATCGCCCAGATGTCGCGGCCCGTTCCCTTTCCGTCGGTCAAGTACACGAGCTCGCGACCGTCATCGCCCCAACCCGCAGGCCACATGGCAGTTCCACTGGCCACCTTCTGCGCCTCGACTGCATGCGACGCGTCGAGTGGCAGGCGGAACAGATCTCCGGTGCCTGCCCGTCCTGTGAGCCCGAGAAAGACGACGCTGTTGCCGTCCGGAGACCACACTGGCCAGGCCGCACCCATGTCCGTTGGCAGGCGATCGACGGAGCGACGTTCGAAATCGTAGACCCAGATGGACGAATTCAACGAACTGAGCGTGAACGCGAGGGCGCGCCGTCCGTCGGGTGACAGGCGCGGTCCCTGGTACGCATGGGCGTCGATCGGCAGATCCTGCACCGCGCCGTCGCGGCTCAGCCATGCAAGGCTGCGCGGCTCTTCCGGCTGCACGCCGCCGGAAACGAAGACCAGCGTGCCCGATGTCGAGATCGCCACCTGGCTCGCGCCGTTTTCGAGCGCGCTGTTCAACGCCTGCATCACGTCGTCCTTGACGACGACCGGCGGAACCTGCGCCGACAGCGCCCCCACATCGAAGGGCACCGCGAAGAGCTTTCCGTCGCGCGCGAACACCAGGTGACCGGTGGACACGTAGTGGGCGTCCGTGCCTCCGTCAATTAGAACCCTCGTGCGCCCGGTCGCCGCGTCGCGCACCATGATCTTCCAGCCGGCCATCCCGCCGCCGCGGGCGCTGGTGTACAGCAGTGAACCACCAGGCAACAGACGCGGCAGCATCTGCGACACCTCACCGGCGTTGCGGTCAAGTGTCGTGATCTCCTTCGCCTGCCCACCCCCGTCCGGCACCGAGAGAATTCCCGCACCCGTGACGCGCCCAGACAGGATGCGGCCGTCACCGATCCAGAATGCGCCGACGATCTCGGCGGTGGGGCAAACATCGATGACCGGGCCGGCAGGAAGGCGCATCTTGCGAAGCACGTTGTCGGCCCAGAAACCCAGCCACTGTCCGTCGGGCGACAGGAAGGGACTGACGCCAGCCTCGGTTCCCGCAACCGGTGTGGCGGCATCGGCATCGAGCGCACGCACGTAGATCTGGACGTTGAGGGCCTTGGCGGCCGAGAAGTAGATGCGCCGGCCGTCGGGTGAAATCGCGATCGATGTCTGGGTCGGCCGCCCGAGCAGCCTCATCGGATGCGACACGCTCGCCAACACCTCCGCGGGACGCACATCGATCAACCGCAGAACGGGCCGCGACAGGAAGGTTCGCGTCCAAAGCCCGGCCGCGATGGTCGCGACCAGGAGAAACACACCAAGAGCGCCGAGGATCGTCGCGCGCTTCGGTCGCCGCCACCGTTTCGCCTGCCGGACCATCGTCGCGCCCGAATCGGCCTTCATCCACTTGAACTGGTCGGCGAGATCCGACGCGCTCTGCCACCGTTCGTCTGGGTCTTTTGCCAGGCACTTACGCACGAGGCGATCGAGCGCCGGCGGCGTGACGGGCTGCAGCGTGGAGAGCGGGAGCGGATCGCTCGTGAGGATAGCCGCGATCACGCCTGCGTGACTGTCGCCCCGGAAAGCGCGCTTCCCGGTGAGCATCTCGTAGAGCAGCGCGCCGAACGAGAAGATGTCGCTGCGCACGTCGGTGTCTTTGCCTTCGAGCTGCTCGGGCGCCATGTAAGCGAGCGTGCCGACGATCGCGCCTTGCGCGGTAATGGACGATTCGCGTGTCGGCAGCGACGAGAGCGCGCCCGAGGCGGCCGCCGGTACCCGCAGCTTCGCCAGGCCAAAGTCGAGGAGCTTCGCCCCCGACTTCGTGATCATCACGTTGCCGGGCTTCAGGTCGCGATGGACGATCCCCTTGCGGTGGGCCTGAGCGAGTGCGTCCGCGATCTGCGTCGCGTGCTCGAGCGCTTGCGCGACCGGAATCGGTCCTTTTGCCAGGCACTCGGCGAGCGTCTGACCCTCGAGATGCTCCATGACCAGATAGTCAGTGCCGCCATCCGACCCAATGTCATGCAGCGTGCAGATGTTCGGATGATTGAGCGCGGAGACGGCGCGCGCTTCCTGCTCGAACCTGCGGCGACGATCGGGATCTGCGGCGAGATTGGGCGGGAGCACTTTGATCGCGGCGGTGCGACCGAGCCGGGTGTCGCGGCCCTTGTAGACTTCGCCCATCCCGCCGGCGCCGATGAAGGATTGAATCTCGTACGGCCCGAGGCGCGTGCCGGCAGCCAGCCGCGGACGTTCCGGCGTCCACGCGAGTGTTGCGAGGAATCCCGCGGTGGCCGATTGCTCGGCCAGCAGCGCCTCCGCCGCACGCCGCAGGTCAGGATCTCCGGCGCACGCCTCGTCGAGGAACGTCTCGCGCGCCGCACCCTGGCGCGCCAGCGCCTCCTGGCACAACTGCAACAGCCCGCGCACCCCTGACTCGCTCATCCCTCCTCCCCGCTTGCACCGCTGCCCCGCAGCTCGTGGAGCAGCCAGAGCCTTGCCACCTTCCAGTCGCGCCTGACGGTCTCGGGGGAAACCCCCAGGGCCGCCGCCGTTTCCTCCTCGGTGAGACCGCCGAAGTAGCGCAGTTCCACTACCTTGCTCTTGCGCGCGTCGCTCGCGGCCAGGCGCGTCAACGCCTCGTCCAGCGTCAGCATGTCCACGTCCCGCGCAGGCTGCTTGCCGAGCCAGTCCTCGAACGGGACATGCCGCACCTGGCCGCCGCGCTTGTGCGATCCCCGGGCGCGCGCCCGGTCAACCAGGATGCGGCGCATCAGCCGCGCGCAGACGGCGAAGAAGTGCACCCGGTTGTTCCAGGGAACCTGGGTGCCGTCCACGAGCCGCACGTACGCCTCGTGGACCAGCGCGGTTGTCTGGAGGGTCTGGCCGGGCCGTTCGCCGAGCATGCGGCCATGGGCCAGCCGGTGCAGCTCGGCGTAGACGAGCGGAAGGAGCCGTTCGAGGGCGTCGGCGTTGCCCTGTCGCCAGGCCAGCAGGAGTTGGGTGACGTCCGACGCGGGAGGCGTGGACATACGACCCCTCTTCGAACGGCCGCGTTACGCGTCTGGATTTTACACCGCCCGGGGTTCGGCAAGGCTGAAGCCTTGCCCTACCGCTGCTCGATGACCGGTTTCCACCTCGTTTTCCGCTTCTGGCCGTGCAGCGCCAACCCTGGCGGCTTTGGAGCCCACCGACGTGATCGTGATGGTGCAGGTCACGCTCATGCCCACGTTCGTTGGCGGCGACATGCGGATGCTCAGCGCTACGCCCAGCTGGCGCTACCTTGTCGTTCGGGTGGACGCGAGCCGGTCACCAGAGGACCAGATGGAGTTCCTCGGGCACGAACTGCAGCATGCCAGGGAAGTGGCCGGCGCGACGGACGTTCGCGACGAGGCAGGGCTCGCCAGGCTGATGGCGCGGATCGGCCGACAGACGGGGCGCGGGACCTTCGAAACGGATGCAGCCGTGCAGGTGAGCCGGCAGGTGCGGCGCGAACTGGGACAACGGCGGGGGGAACCGGGCCGCTAAGGCCAGAGCCGGCCGGCAGCCACGGCGTGGAACAACGCCTCGAGCGGCCACACGTCGATGCCGTCCTCGGTGCGCAGCCGCCGATCGCCCAGGTAAACCAGCACCCGCCGGACGACGCGCGGCAGATCGACAATCGCGCGCAGGCCCGACGCCTGAACAGATGCGAAGCGCGACTGTCCCTTGATTTCGAGCGCGAGGTGCTCGCGTCCCCGCCGCAGCAGGAAATCAACTTCCGTCTGGCGGGCTTGCAAGGGCGCCCAATACGCGATCTCGTCGAACAGCTCGGACGACTCGTTGTGGGCCCTCAGCAGCGTGAGGATCAGCCCCTCGAGCAGAGCACCGCGCTCCTCGGCCCCGACCGGGCCAAGCTGCCGCTTCGCCGCCCGGACCAGTCCCGGATCAACCCAGTACAGTTTGGGGTGCCTGCGTTCGCGGACCCGCAGACGCGGTTCAAAGGCGGGAAGGAGCGTGGCCAGCAGCGTGTCCTGAAGGATGCCGAGATATCCCTCCACCGTGGTGCGGGAGGCGGCAGAGTCCCGGGCGAGCCCGGACACGTTGATGACCTGCCCGTGAAACAACGCAGCGACTGGCAGGAACCGCAGAAAGGCGGGGAGATTCCGGACAAGGGCTTCCGACCGGATTTCCTCGCGCACATAGAGTTGGACGTACGCGTCGAGCGTGGCGCGTGGGTCGTCGGCCCGCCACACCAGGGGAATGCTGCCGAACCGTAGTACGCGCTCGAGGTCGAAGTGAGCGCCCAGTTCCGCGGGCACCAGGGGATACATGATTCGCACGATGGCGCGCCCGGCGAGGAGGTTGGTAGTGGCGGTTTTAAGACGTCGGGCGCTGGATCCCAACAGCACGAACCGGCGTCGGCTCGTCTCGATGGCCCGATGGACCTCGTTGAGCAGCGCCGGCACGCGCTGTACTTCGTCGAGAACCACGACACGACGGGGCGGAAGGGCGCGAATCTCGGAAGCCAGAAGCCCCGGATTGGCGACGAGCGTCTGGTAGCACGACTCATCCAGGAGGTCGACGAGATGGGCGTCTGGAAACTGATTTCGCGCCCAGGTGCTCTTGCCGACGCCGCGAATGCCGAACAGGAAGAAGCTTCCTTTCGGGGGTGCGACGAGGCGGGGATAGCGGCGCTCTCCTGCAGGCACGCCGTCATTTTACCACGCAAAATGACGGCGTCATATGCAATGGGGTCGCCCGCCAAGAATGATTCGATCGACGTCGATGGCAGGGTGCCGGCAGACGGCGCGACGCGAGCGCCTAGCGCGTTGCGCCCGGCACGGTCGGCGCGGCCGGCAGCGGCCTCCACTCGATCAGGACGTTCGCCTCGCCGTTCTTCGCGATCAGCTTCTCGAACTCCTTCACGATGCGGTCGCGCTGCTGGAGGATCGGGTCGACGCCGAAGGTGACGTAGTTGCGCAGCTGCGCCTGGAGCGTCTTCTTGTCGAGCTTCTTCAGCCGCTCGAACAGCGGACGGTCGATCTTGGTCAGTTCGAACGGCATCTTGCTCTTGCGCGCATCGAACGCGCGCGAGTGATCGATCAGGATGAGGTTCCACAGCGGATCGATGAGCATGTTGCCCGAGTTGCGATCGATGTTGATGATCAAGTCGTCGAACACCCTGTGCCGGTACACCTGCTCGTTCCAGAGATCGACGTCCGCCTTCGACTCCTTCTCCACCTGTTTGAGCTGCCGGCAGTTTTCGACCCACAGTTGCACCGAACACGTCTCGCCGTTCACGCTCCGCTCCACCGTCGGCGGCACCATGTCGAGCTCGAGCAGGCGATCGAGCCTGTAGGCGGCGATCTCCGACGCGTAACGGTCGAGGTAAGACTTCATGACCCCTTCGTCGATGTTCTTCACAATCGCGCTTTCCGCGAGCCCGCCGGGAGCAAAATAAGCGCGTCGGGGGATTGTCACTCCGGTGCCGATCTCCTTGGTCTGCTTGATGGGTGCCGTCTGGAGGAATTTCTCGAACTCCTCGTAGCGGCCGATCCACACCTTCGACGACTGGCCCGTAGCAACCTGAGCGGCCGGAACCTGGGCGGCGGGAGTCTGCACGCCGCCAGCCTGTGCCGGGGTAGCGTTGACGGAAGCCTGCTGGACGGGCTGGAGCAGCGAGACGGCGACGGCGAACGCAGCCAGGATCCGCATCGGAGCCTCCTTCAGCGGGGTGAAGTCGCGCGGATTATCTCACAAAAGCACGGACGCTCGCGGCGCGCCTTGTGCGAACGATTTTTGGGGATTGCTCGTATCCCGATTGTGAGTACACTGACTGCGCCTTCTGACACCCGTGGTTGCCACCATCGAACGGCTGTTCGGCCTGCGGCGAGGGGAACGGGGCCGCTCCTTGCTGCTGTTCCTCTACCTGTTTCTCATCATCTCCACGTACGTCGCGGGCAAGGCCACACGCGACGCGTTGTTCCTCGAACGCTACAGCGCCGTTCAACTGCCGTACGCCGACATGCTGGTGGCGGTGGTGGTGGTCGCGCTGGTCGCGGTGTACGCGCGCAGCCGGCGTCACCTCAGACTCCTGACGCTGCTCGTCGGGAGCCTTCTCTTCTTCTCCTCCAACGCTCTCGCGCTCTGGTGGCTGGGGCGCGGGACGAACGCCCCGGCGTGGCTCCCGGTCGTCACCTACGTCTGGGTGGGCACCCTCGGCGTCGTCGGGCCCGCGCAGGTGTGGACGCTCGCCAACTACGTGCTCACGGTGCGCGAGGCGAAGCGGTTGTTCGGCATGATCGGCAGCGGCGCGATCCTCGGGTGGGTCGTCGGCGGCCTGATGACGTCCACCACCGCGACGCGCTTCGGCGCCCGCGACGTGCTGCTCGCCATCGCGTTCTCGCTGGCCGCCTGCGCGGTGATCGTGGTCGGCATCTGGCGCAAGCGCCCGGCGACGATGGCGGAATTCTACGACGCGACGCCCGCCAACGGCGCCGACGCGCCGCGCTCGCTGTCCGACAGCGTGCGGCTGGTGTGGTCGTCGCCCTACCTGCGCGCGGTCGCGCTCGTCATCGGCCTCTCGTCGCTCGTCACGGGCGTCGCCGCCTGGCAGTTCAAGGCGATCGCCAAGCAGTCCATCCCGGCCACCAACGACCTGGCGGCCTTCTTCGGCACCTTCAATTTCTACGCCGGCCTTCTCGCGCTGGTCGCGCAGCTGCTGCTGACGCGCCGCATCCTGCGCAGGTTCGGCGTCGGCGTCGCGCTGTTCATCGTCCCGATCTCGCTGATGCTCGGATCGATCGGCCTGCTCGTCTGGGGCGGGCTGGCCGCGGTCGTCGTGCTCAAGGGCAGCGACCAGGTGCTGCGGTACTCCGTCGACAAGTCGGCCGTGGAACTGCTCTTCCTGCCCGTGCCGCCGGCCCAGACGTTTCACGCGAAGCTGTTCATCGACGGCGTGGTCTGGCGGCTGGGTGACGTCTTCAGCAGCGCGATCATCCTGGTGGCCGCGGGCGCCCTGGGCATCGCCGCGGTCAAGGTGACCGGCATCAACCTGGTCCTGCTGGTGGCCTGGATGGTTGCCGCCTACATCGTCTACCGGCAGTACGTCGTCAATCTCACCGAGACGATCCAGCAGCACCGGCTGGATTCCGAGCGGGCGTCGGCGTCCGTTGTCGATCGATCGATGGGCGATCTGATCGCGTCCAAGCTGGCGGCCGACAACCCCGACGACGTGTTGTACGGCATGGGCCTGCTCGAGGTGAGCCAGCAGCGGACGACGCATCCCGCGGTCCGTACGCTGCTGCGCCATCCGTCCGCGGCGGTGCGCGCCCGCGCGGTCGCCATCCTGTGCGAGGCCAGGGACGCCTCGGTGCGCGCCATCGTCGACGAGCTGCTGCACGACGAAGACCTGCAGGTGCGCACCGAGGCGCTCCTGTACATGACCTACATCGCGCACATCGATCCGCTCGCCCGCATCCAGGAGATCGGCGATTTCCAGGACTTCTCGGTCCGCTCCGCCGTGGTGGCGTTCCTCGCGCAGCCGGGCGAGACTCAGAACCTGGAGGCCGCCTCGATGATCCTGGACACGATGGTGGCCGAACCCGGCGCCGCCGGCGTCAGGACGCGGGTGGAAGCGGCTCGGATCGTCGGCGCGCTGCCCGATGGCTTCGATCGCCAGCTGCGGCAGCTGCTCGACGATCCCGACATCGAGGTGGCCCGCCAGGCGATTCGCGCCGTCGGCCGCCTGTGCCGGCGCACCTACGTGGACCGCGTCGTCGGCTACCTGGCGACACCCGAACTCACCAGGGACGCCTCCGACGTTCTCTCCCATTGCGGCGATCGCATTGTCGGCACGCTGCGCGATCACCTGGTCGACGAGGAAGTGCCGATCGCGGTGCGCCGCGAGCTTCCGGAGATCCTGCTGCACATCGGCACCACCGCCGCCCGGCAGGCGCTGCTCGAGCACCTCGTCTGCAGCGACACCATCCTGCGCTTCCGCATCATCGGCGCCCTGAACAAGCTGCGGCAGGCGAGGCCGGACGAGGAGATGGATACGCGCATCGTGGAAACCGCGCTGGTCGGCGAGATCATGGGACACTACCGGTCCTACGAGATCCTCGCCACGCTCGGGTCAACGGGGAAGACGGGCGACCCGGTCACGCGCGGGCTGAAGGAATCGATGGATCAGGAGCTGGAGCGCATCTTCCGTCTCATGCAGCTCCTGTTTCCGGACCAGGATATCCACAGCGCGTACGTCGGCATCCAGTCGCGCAACCCGGTGGTTCACGACAACGCGCTGGAACTGCTCGATACCGTCCTCAACCCGCAGCTGCGCAACCTGCTCGTGCCGCTCCTCGACAGCGAGGTCACGACCGCCGAGCGCATGGAACTCGCCAATCGCATTCTGGGCAACAGGCTGGGAAGCCGGGAGGAGGCGATCGCGGCGCTCATCTACAGCGAGGACCGCTGGCTCAAGGCGTGCGCGGCATACTCGATCGGCGCTCTCGGGCTCAAATCCATGGAGCGCGAGCTCGATCGCTGGCTCGACGATCCGGACCTGCTGCTGCGCGAAACGGCCCGACACTCCAAGAGCCAGCTCTCGTAAGTACGGGTATCGGCGGGACTTGGTGTGGCCGATCGCCGGTTCCGCACCGTTGCCGTGGCCGCGCCGCCCCTCCGATCGACACCTCGCGTGAATCGCCACTGGCGGTCGGGCGCCGAAGTCTCTAAGATATTACGGCTGTGGTTGCCGCCGGACGCCGGAAACGTCATCTCGAGGAGGCTGACTATGAGATACGTGGGGATGCTGCTGGCAGTCGCGCTGGTCGCGTTGGTCGTCGTTTCGCCGGCGTCTGCCCAGACCGAGTGGGTCCGTGGCAACGTCGTGAGCACCGCGGCCGACAGCGTCACGGTGAAGGTCGGTGACGCGGACATGGTCTTCAAGGTCCAGAACGACACGCAACTGCTCTCCCGCGGCGCTGGAACCGCGATGCGCGCGGCAGAGAGGGCTGGAGAAAAGGGAGTCAAGTTCACCGATTTCGTCAAGCCGGGCGTCGGCGTCGAGGTTCACTACAAGATGGAAGGCGCGACGATGACGGCCACCGAAATCCGTACCGGCGTCACCGTCCCCAAGACTGCCGCGGCGCAGGCCCAGGAGAAGGGCAGCAGTATCCAGGGCAAGGTGACCGAGGTCACCGGCAATTCCGTCACCGTGCAGGCCGAGGGCAAGGACTGGACGTTCTCGACCACGCCGAAGACGACGATCATCGGCCACGGCCTGGGGACGAAAGCCGGCGAGGTCAAGTCGGAGACGGGGATGGGACCGAGCGCCAAGGACCTGCTGCACGTCAACGACATCGTGACGGTGAAGTACGCCCAGGTGGGCGAGGCGATGCAGGCAAGCGACATCTACGTGGTCGTCCCTGCGCTCACCGCGAAGTAGCCGTTCCTGCCTCTCGCCAGCCGCCACCGAGAGACCTCCTGGATCCCGCCCGGGCCGATTGCCCGGGCGGGCCGGGATCTTCTCTGGCCCGAACGACGACCGCAGTCAGCGTGTCCCGAGCACGCCGATAACCGTTCGACTCGCTTCGCTCGCTCCCTTCGACTCGCTTCGACCAACGACCAACGACCATTTCATTCCCATTCGATCGTACCCGGGGGTTTCGACGTGATGTCGAGCGCGAGGCCGCTGACGCCGGGCAACGGGAGGATTCGCCGGCGAAGATCGGCGAGAAGCGGGCCGGGCAGGCGCGCCGGCCTGGCGGTCATGGCGCGCTCCGAGTGGATCGGCCGCACGATGACCAACTCGTGGCCCGCGCCGTCCACCTCGAGCGGCACGAGCACCGTCGGGCACTGCCAGATGGTATCGTAGACACCGTGGCGCCGCAGGCCGTTCATCACGATGGCGTCGGCGTCTCGAAGCAGGTCGAGCCGCGGCCTGGTCACGGTTGCCGCGAGCGGCTGCACGCGAGCGGGGACGGCGGACGCGAGGTTCCACAGGCATCGGTTGATCCCCGGCACCTCGCGAAAGATCGTGCCCGCCAGTTCGAGCAGGCGCTCCCATTCTTCGTCGTCGCCCGTCCCGTCTCGGACACTCACCAGCACCGGGTGCTCGTAGGACCGCAGGTCGGCCTTCACGCCCACCGATCGGATGGGCAGCGCCATCGCCGACACGCCGTAGCTCTTCGCGAGTTCCGCGACTTTCGGTTCGATCTCCTCGAAGCCTTCGCGGTCCTCGCAGCCGTTCGAGCAGAGCAGGCGAACGCCGAGGCCCGGCCCCGGAAACGGGTGGCGCCAGATCATCTCGCGCGGCACCCGGAGCCGCTCGCCCAGCTCGCGCACTTCCACCTTGTACAACTCGGCCAGCGGCTCGACGATCCGTCCTTCCGCAATCATCCGCTCGACGATCGGTACACGGTTGTGGTGCGTCTTGATCGTGTCGGCGCGCTTCGTGCCGCCGGTTTCGATGGTATCGGGGTAGATCGTGCCCTGGCCAAGAAGATGGTCCCCGATGCCAAGCCGGGCCGCCTCGCGCTCGAACACCTCGATGAACGCATCGCCGATGATGCGGCGCTTCCGCTCGGGGTCGACGACCCCTTCCAGCGCCTTCAGGAACGTCTCGCTCGCGTCGATGAAGTGGAGGTGACGATCGAGACCGAGCGTTTTCAGCGTCTCGAGCACCGTGCGGCTCTCGTCCTTCCGCATCAGCCCGTTGTCCACGTGCAGCAGGTGCAGCCGGTCGGGGCCGACCGCCAGGCCGAACAGCCTTGCGGCAACCGTCGAGTCCACGCCGCCGGAGGCGAGCAGGAACACCGCGCGGTCGCCCACCTGCCCGCGTATGCGCGCCACCTGCTCCTCGAGATACCGCTGCATCGTCCAGGAGGGCTCGCAGCCGCAGATGCCCAGGACGAAGTTGCGGATTATCTCGGTGCCGTGAATCGTGTCGTCCACTTCCGGGTGGAACTGCACGCCGTAGCGACGATGCCTGTCCGAGCCAATCGCCGCGTAGCGGTGCGGCGGGCCCGCTTCGCCGAGCATCGTGTACCCGAGTTCGACGAAGTCGGGACCGACCGACGTCACCGAGTCGAAATGACTCATCCACACCTGCTCGACCGGCCCGAGGCCGGCAAAGAGCGGGTGGGACTGCACCACGTGCAGATCCGCGCGCCCCCATTCGCGACCGCCGTGCACGACGCTGCCGCCGTAATGCTTCGCGATTTCCTGGTGACCGAAGCAGAAGCCGAGGATCGGGATGTCGAGGTCGTAGATTTCCTTGTTGTAGGCCGAATCCTCGCCGAACGCGGACAGGCTCGGGCTTCCCGACAACACGATGCCCTTGCACGGGGCGAAGAGATCTGTCGGGTCCTCGGGTTGCCGGATCTCGGCCAGCACGTGCAGCCGCCGGATCTTGGTCGCGATCAGGTGCGCGTACTGGCCGCCGAAATCGACGACGGCGATGGTGTCGTGGGTCATTTGGATGCTTCGCCGTTCATGGTCGGCAGTTGGCAGTTGGCAGTTGCCAGTCGGCCCGCCGGCGGTGAGACGGGCGAACTACGGACTACGGACTACGAACTACGGGCTCGGACTACCGGTCACTACTTCTTCGGCATCGTCCAGAAGTACACGTTGTGGCCGTCGACGTCGAGCTGCTGTTCGGGCGGCCATCCGTCGCCCATGTTGAACGAGTGCGAGACGATGCGCGTGCCGGGCTTCAGCTCCTGGTTGAGCTTGGGTATCAACTTCTCGTTCAGCGACGGCAGCAGGTAGAGCGTCACGACGCTCGCCTCGCCGATCGGCGTTTCGAACAGGTCGCCTTCGATAATCTTCACGAGGTCGCCGACGCCCGCCTTCTCGACGTTCTCGCGCGCTTCCCGGATGCGCTGCGGATCGATGTCGATGCCGACGCCCCGGGCGCCGTACAGCTTCGCCGCCGTCACCACGATGCGACCGTCACCGCAGCCGAGGTCGTAGACCACGTCGTCTTTCGTGACCTTCGCGAGCTTCAGCATCGCCTCCACGACGTCCTGCCTGGTCGGCACGTAGATGACGTCGGGAGTACGCCTCGGAACCTGCGGATCCTGCGCGAACGCCGAGAGGCTGGAAGCGGGTATGGGCGTCCGGGCGTGCGCCGGCGGCGCACCCTGCAGACCGACGAGGACGAGAGCCAGCGCGATGACGACGCCGCAGATGGTTCGCCGAACACACATGGCAACCCTCCATTAGAACTCGTGCGCGAGTGCCACGACAAGCCCGACGAGGTTCTCGAGGTCGCGCAGGTCCATCACCTCGACGGGTGAGTGCGAGTAACGGCCGGGCCACGAGAGCGGCGCGACGATCGACCCGTAGCGGCCGAACTGCGAACCGTCGTTGCCGCCGCTCGTCGCCGAAACGACCACCGGGATCCTGTGCGCGCCTCCGATCGACACGATGCGTGCGACCGCGTCCGGCGGCGTCATGCTGCTGCTGTCGATGGCGCGCGCGACGGCGCCCGAGCCGAGCGGAACGAGCGCCAGGCGCTGCGGATCGACTGGGGAATCGGAGGAGACGAATGTATCGACGGCGAACGCGACCGTAGGGTGAAGCCGCTCGGCGAGGAAGCCGGAGCCCACGAGTCCGGTCTCTTCACCGACGACGAAGGCGAAGGTAACGCGGTTGGAAACCTTTGCCGGGTCGATGCGATTGAGCGCGGCGATGAGCGTCGCCACGCCGCACCGGTCGTCCATCGAGCGGGCGGTCCAGCGAGATCCCGCAAGTTGCATCAGCTCCTTACGGATGGTCGCCGTGTCGCCTTTCGCGACGCCAAGCGCCTGCGTCTCGGCGCGCGAGGCGGTACCGAAGTACAGCACGATGTCCTCGGCTCTCGGCGTTGCGGTTGTCGCATTCAAATAGCCGGGCCGCGGCGCGACGACGGCCGGGACCGGGCCTTTCGCCGTCTGCACGAACACCGGGTGCGCTTCCCACAGGTAGTCGAAGAAGCCGCCGCGCTTCGCGACCGATGCCGTGCCGTCATCGCGGATGTCGGTGATCGCGTAGCCGATTTCATCCATGTGTGCGACGAACAGCAGCTCTCTGCCGCCTCCGCCTTCGCTCGCCCCCATTGCGGGCGGCCTCCGGCGAGGCCTCGCCGTAGCCGCGCGGGTAGCACCTGCAGGCGCAGCGGAGGCGGGCTGACCAAAGCTGACGGTCACGTTGCCCCGTCCGTCCACCTGCGGCTTTGCCCACTTCGGCAGCTGCTTCAAGACGATGTCGCGAACCGGTCCCTCGGCTCCCGACACCGCGGTTGCGCCGACGAGCGGCCGGAGCGTGGCGATGATATCGGCGGAAGAGTGCAGCGGGACGCCGCCCGCGATGCCGCCCGGAATGCCACTCTCGGCCGGCCTGAGGGTCAGGCCGGTCGCAGCGCCAAGAAGGCGGGCAAGGCTGTCGGCGTCCCGCGCGTCGACTGTTTCAACGGGCGTCTGCGCATAGAGAATGGGGACGCCGAATGTCTGGGTCTTCGCCGCCGGCCACACGTTAGGAGCGCGCAGCACGTTGGCGACGGCCTGCACGGGCACGTCCCGCTGGTTCGCGATCTCGATGGTCTTCGCGTCGCTGTCGACGACGAGAGCGCCGCCGCCGAGCTCGCCGACGGCACCCTTCGGATTGTTGCCGTCTCGCGGCATGGCCGCGCGCGTGAGAACGATGATGCGATCCGGATTCACCTCTTGCGCCAGCCGCGCCATCCCTCGCTCGCCGAAGCTGCCGCGCGCCGTCCAGGCGATCGTGACCGTCCCCGTTACGGACTTCGGGTCGAGCCGCGAGGCGAACGCCAGCAGAGCGTAATCGAGCCCGCGGGTTTGCGCGGCGACCCCGGCCAGCCGGCCTGCCGCGAGACTCTGCACGCGTTCCCGCAGGCTGATCGGATCGAGCATCCGGATGCCGAGCCGCTCGATGTCGGCCCTGCTGCGCGCGCCGACATCTACCCAGAGATCGTCCACGCCCTTCGGTGTCGCCGCCGGATCGCGGCCGCGCTGCAGGTGCGTGGAGGCCGTCGCGATGACACCGTTCACGTGCCCACCGCCCCGCGTCTCGATGAAGATCGGCTGGCCGTAGTGCATCTGCTCGAAGAGCCGGTTCGTCACGCCGGTCGTCACGCGGTGCAGCCGCAGGTATCCCTCCTCCGTGATGCCCGAGACGAAATAGCCGTCCTCGTCCATGTCCGCGCAGACCAGGACGTGCGGCGCACCCTCGCCGAACGTGACGATCAGGTTGCCCGCCTCGTCGGTTCGGCTCCTGGCCCACGCGGGCAGTTGCGCGCGAATCGCGTCGCGGACCTCCGTCTCGAAACCGGAGACGGCCGGCTTGCCGGCGAGCTGCGCCAGGCCGGACCAGGATGACGACACAGCGACGGGTGGCGCCTGCTTCGCAGGAACCGGCACGGCGACACACAACGCGAAGAGGAGCCAGGCGACCGGGCGAAATCGATGCATATGGACCACTCGCTACTCACTACTTGGTGATCGCCGTCCTTCTGAACGGCATCGTCAGCGTCTGCGTCGTATCGCCGCGGCGCACGACGAACACCGCGACGTCACCCCAGCGCTTCCCGGCAACCAGGCGATTGAGCGTCTCCTTGTCCGGCACCGGCGTCCCGTCCATCGACACGAGGACGTCGTTCACCTTGAACCCCGCCTCGGCGGCCAGTGAGCGAGGCTCGGGCTCGAGCACCTGCAGCGCCTTTCCGTCGTCGGTCGGCCGCGTGGAGATGAGCGGAGTCGGATACAACGAGTCGATCTCCTCGGCGATGCCCCAGATGAAGTTCGCGTAGGACGCGCGCACGGTCTTGATGGGCACGAGATTGTCGGTGACTTCCATCGGGATGACGCTCGCGATCGGGCCGTTGAACCACTGGTGGGCCTGGTGCTCGATGCCCAGGCCATAGGCGACGTGCCCAGAGCCGACCAGCACCACCATGATCGCGTCGTTGTTGCCCGCCAGCTTCAGCGCCTGCACCGCGTTGTAGCCCATCGTCGCGTCCCAGGTTGCCTGGGCCGACAGCATCGCCTTCCACATGTCGTCGGTCGCGCCGCCGTGCATCATCGGTCCGCCCATTTCGCCGGCGAAGGTCGCCTTGAAGAACGCCAGGTGGTCCGGGTTGCTGACGTCGATGTCCTTCGGGATGTGCGCGGCTTCCTCGGGAGTGAGGTTGGCGAAGCCCTTGCGCCGCACGGCCGCCACCACCTCGCGCGGCGCGTTCAGCGCGTACATCGGGATGTGGTGATCGCGCGCGAACAGGAAGATGTCGCGGTAGTACTCCCAGTTGTAGCCCCAGTTGTCGTACCAGCGCGACAGGCGCACGAAGCCTTCCTCGGTCAGCAGGCCATCGCGCCACCGGTCGAGCGATGCCTGCTCGGTGTACGGATACATCTCGAGGCCGATGAGGACGTGGCGCCCGGCCGCCTGCAACCCTTCGATGATGCGCCCCTGGATGCGATGAATGTCGATGTTGGTGTGCTCTTCGCCGACCAGGAGCAGGCGGACGCCCGCGAGACGCGAGACGAGCTGGGCGGGAGTAATCGTGTCGCCGGTCCTGGTATCGACGATGAGGTCGAGCTGCAGCGGCACCTCGCGATCCCTGCGGGCGGGGTCGCCGATCGCGAGGTGCAGCACCTGGTTGGCGGATTGAGCGAGCGCGGCCACGCCCGCAAGCGACAGCGCGAACACGATCGCGGTCGAGGTGCGGCGCAGGTTCATGAGACCCCCGTCGAGGGCAACAGTGTGGCGATTCTGCGGAGCGCGTTCATTTTTGCCCCACGCCCGGCATTTCGCGCCGGCCAGTGTATCGTTTTTTGCCCGACAGTGCAGCCACGAATCGGCTGCGTTTCCGGTCGGCGCCAGCTCGCGGCGCCCCGCACGAACGGCTTGCGGCCGGGCCGTTCTGATTGGTATGGTGTTAGCTTACCGTCCATCTTCATTGGAAACAGACCGCCCGTGGGGGGCAACCAGGAACTCCGCCCTTCGACTTCGCTCAGGGCGCCTTGAGGGAACTCGAAAGGCGCGAAGGAGGAGAACGTATGAAGCGTCTGGTAATGGTCGTCGTTGCCGTCATCATTGGCATTACGTTCTGCGCACCGCTCTACGCGCAGGACGCCGCCGCAGGGCAGAAGGTCTTCGCGCGCGAGAAGTGCAGCATGTGCCACAACGCGAAGCTGAACTCGCTCGACGGTGTCGGCACCAAGCTCACCGCCGCCCAGATCCGCGAATGGATCGAGAACCCGGCGCAGGCTGCGGTTGACCAGAAGTCCACCTCGAAGATGAAGATGCTGAAGAAGAACCTCACGAAAGCGGACGTGGACAGCCTGGTCGCGTACCTGGAGACGATGAAGGGCGGCAAGTAAGATCACGGGTGCCTGGTGCTGAGTGCCTGGTGCTTCGTGCGAGTGCCAGGTGCTTCGTGCCCATGCGAGCCGCCCGGCATGAGGCACCGCACCAGGCACCCGGCAACCAGGCCCGGCACTCGGCAGCCGGCACCAAGCACCGCACCTCGCACTGAGCACCCAGCACCAAGCACTCGTACACCTCCCGTTTCTCCGGCCAACTTGCTAAGATCCCGGGCATGTTCTTCTGGATTGCGCGGCAGGCGCGGTCGGCGGACGCCGCAGCGCGGAAGCACGCGGCCGAGAAGCTGGGATCCGGCGGCCGGCTCGAGGGCAGCGGCGCCGTACCTCGACACGTCGCCCTGTTGCTCGAGCTCGTGACGGATCCCGACGGTGACGTGCGCGCCACGGCCTACGGCGCGCTCGGCCACGTGGCGGACGGCCGCGCCGTGGCGGCCATGACGGCCGGGCTGAAGGATGTCGAGAAGCTGGGCGAGCCGGCGGCCACGGCGGTGCGCGATGCGGCCGCACGCGCGTTTCAGGGTATTGGCGCCGCGGCGGTGGCGGGACTCGTGCAGCTGACGAAAGAGAAGAGCCAGAAGGCGCGCGAGGCGGCGGTTGCGGCGCTGGGCGGCATCGGCGGCGCCGACGCGGAGCGCGCGCTCGTGGCGGCGCTGCAGGACGGTCGATCGAGCGTCCGGCAGCTCGCGGTACGCGCGCTCGCCGGCACCGCGGCCGCCGGCTCGATCGGATCGTTGTCGGCCGCGCTCGAGCATCGGGACCCGGCAACGCGGCGCAGTGCCGTCGAGGCGATCGCCGACATGAAGAACGTCGATGCGGCGCCGGCGCTGGCACGGCTCGCGCGCGACGGCGACAGCGGCGTGCGTGAGGCGGCCGTCCGTGCCCTGGGCAGGCACGCTTCGCCCGGCGCCATCGAGGCGTTGCTCGTGGTGTTCGAGGGGCAGGACCGCGGTCTTCGCCAGCTGGCGGCCGCCGCGCTGAAGGACCTCGAGTGGCAGCCGGCGACGCCGGCGCAGCGCGCGCTGCGCGCGATCCTGCGAGGCAACTACCAGGCCGCGGCCGCCGAAGCCGAGGCGGCGATCGAGCCGCTGGCCGCCCTCCTCGGCGATACATCCGCCGCCGTGCGCCGGGCGGCCGTCGAGGCGCTCGGCCTCACCTCCCATCCGGACGCGGTCCGACCTTTGCTGCGCTCGCTGCAGGACGCCGATGCGGCCGTTCGCCAGGCGGCGAGGGACGGCCTCGTGCGGATCGGCGCGCCGTCAGTCGCGCCGCTTGCCTGCGCCGTTCACGAGGCAGCACGGGCGGCGGCACCCGACGTGCTCGCGCGAGTCGGCGGGCCGGCCGTCGCGCCGCTGCTCGACCTGCTCGAACAGGGCGAACCGTTCGCCAGCGACGGCGCGCAGGTGCGGCGTGTGGCGGACGAGCAGGAGAGCGAACGGGCGAGCCGCGTTGCGCATCTGCTGGGCCGCCTGCTCGGTCAGGCCGCGCGCGACGTCGACTCGAAGACGCTCGGCCGCGCCACGCGCCTGCGCGACATCGTTCGCGTGCGCGAGATCATGCCGGCGAGCCGGCGCGACAGCGTCACGACCGTCGTCGAAACCGTTGTCGACTGCACGGATCTGCGCGGTCGCGCGGCCGCGGAATTGGAGAGGCGGAAGAACGGGAACTGACGGCATCGGTCCGGCAGTCCGACAGTCCGGGGGTCCGAACGTCGACCTCCGGACCTTCGGACCTCGGACTTCGGACCTCGGACCTCGGACCTCAGACCTCGGACTTACGCGTTATGCACAAAGTCATCGTCATCACCGGCGCGAGCGGCGGCATCGGTGCTGCGCTCGCGACGCAATTGGGACAACAGGGGCACCGGCTCGTGCTCGGCGCGAGGCGCGAGCGCGAGCTGAACGAGGTCGCGCAGCGGATCGGCGGCACCTCAGACGGGCCGGTCGTGCTCGGGACGCCAGGCACGGCTGCGGGCGCAGGGGCGATTGCCGTCAAGACCGACGTGACCCGCCGCGCCGACGTCGAGCGGTTGCGCGATCGCGCCCTCGAGGCGTTCGGCCACGTCGACGTCTGGGTGAACAACGCCGGGCGCGGAATCAGCAGGAAGGTTCTCGACCTGACCGACGAGGAGTTCGACCAGATGATGGCCGTCAACGTGAAATCGGCGCTCTACGGCATGCAGGCGATCGCGCCGCACTTCATGGAACGCAACGCCGGTCACATCATCAACGTCTCGTCATTCCTGAGCCGCGTACCCTTCATCTCGTACCGCTCGGCCTACAACGCCGCCAAGGCTGCCCTGAACGCGCTCACCTCGAACCTGCGCGCGGATCTCGCCCGGGGCCATCCAGCCATCCACGTGTCGCTGGTCATGCCGGGCGTCGTCACGACCGACTTCCAGCGCAACGCGCTCGGTGGCACGCCGCCGATGCGTCCTGGCGCCTCCACCGGCACGCAGACGGCCGACGAGGCCGCGGCCGCGATCGTCCGCCTGATCGAGCACCCGGTAGCCGAGATCTACACGAACCCCGCGCTGGGCCAGACCGCCGTGCGCTACTTCCAGGACGTCGGCGCCTTCGAGGCGCAGTGGAGGCGCCCGAGGGAGTAACCTGGATGCGGCGGAGCGGACGGTTTGCCCTTCGCGTGCCGGGCTCCGCCCTCCCGAGAACGTCGCTCCGTCCGCTCGGTTCTCGGCTTGCGAATCCGTCTGGCCCGTGGACGCGCCTGCTCGACCGCTACGGGCTGCGCCGGGAGAACCTCGCTCCCTCCGCTCCGTTCTCCTTGACCACCCGTGGGAGGGCTCCGCACGGCCCGCTTCGGGCAAACCGTCCGCTCCGCTGCACCGAGGATCCCGATCCCGCCGGCCGCTCCGCATGCCTCGTCCGCCGGTACATCCGCTCCGCCGGTGATGCGCGCGTGAACGTCAGCGACGGCGCGGTCGGACAAGGCCGTTGTGGAGCGGCCCGTGTCGGCCGCGCGTTGATCGACAGCAAGTAAAACGCCGAGCGGCGCAGGGAACCAGCCTGGCTGAGCGGATACACGGCCTTTGGCCGTGACCGCGACCCTGGCGGCCCGCGGTCGCAAGTGCCGCGCAGGCGTTTTTCCGCGCGGAGCGACCCGGGACGCGGAACAATGGCCTCGTCCGATCGCGCTCGTTCAGATGAACACGATCGCGGCGACGGCGAGGCCGAGGATCGCGGCGAGGAAGCCGGCGAAGGCGACCACCGCCTTCCGGTTGCCGAAGTTCAGCGTGTAGCCGAGGCCGAAGCGGTCCTCGACGAGGAACGACGGGTCGTCGCGGTTCACGTAAAAGGCGCCGAGCACCCAGCAGCGATTGTCGGCAAGTCCGTTGGTCAGCGGCGCTGCCGCCGCGGCCCGCTCCAGCCGCGATCCGCCCTGGCCGTAGCGCAGGCCGATGTACAGGCTGCCGCCGAGGCCCAGCACGACGACGACCAGCATGAGCGCCATCACGGGCCAGGGCAGGCCTCGAGCGCGGCCGAGACCGACCCGCACGATCGCGATGTTCATCCAGGTCATCGCGAGGGTGACGAGCAGCGCGATCGTGGAGAGCAGCCTGGTGAGGGCCCGACGGAAGCGAAGCTGCGCCCGCAGCGAAATCTCCGTTTCGCTTTCGACCGCCCGCGTGTTGGCGCCCCCGGGCACTGTACTCGAGTACCGGACCGCGCGCTTGGCCCTTGCCGTAAGGATTGCGATGCCACCCAGGCCGGCGCCGACGACCAACGTCATCACCGCCGTGATCATCACGGTCGAGAGACTCTTCGCGTGCCAGGCGTCCGGCGCGCCGCTGATGCCAAAGTGCGTCGGGATACGGTCCGGCAGCAGCGAGAAATACGCAGCCGAGTAGACGATCGATATGACGCCACCGATCAGGCCGGCGACAAGCGCGGCGATCGGGAGCGCCAGCGATGGCTCGGGCACCGACCGCGCAAAGGCGACGGCAGCCCCGGTGGTCGGGACGGCGAATTGCTGCGCCTGGCGGTACGCCCGGATGTACAACGCAGCGAACCCGGCGACCAGGACCAACGGGAAGAAGCCGATGAGCGCAGGCTTCGGGGCGACCATGCCGAGCGCCGTTTCCAGGGCGAGGCCCACGACCAGCCAGGCGACCATCCCGCGGTACCAGGACGTGGTTATCGCCCGGGCCTCGGCGCCGTTCGAGGTCTGCTCACCGACGTAGACACCGAACAGAAGGCCGCGCCGGGCGAAGCGCGGGTAGAGGAGGAAGACGCCGCCGATCGTTGCGGTTTCGACGAGTGCAATCACGAAGAACAGCGTGGTGCCCATGACCATTCCTCCCGCCTACCGTCCTCCGCCTGACGCCCTACGCCTTCCGCCTGACACCCTGCGCCTTCCGCCTGACGCCCTACGCCTTCCGCCTGACGCCTTCCACCCTGGCGCCTTCCGGCAGCTCCCGTTCGACGCGCCGGCGGATCTCCGCGGCGCTGATGCCCGCCTGCCGCATGCGCGCGAGAAGCACAGCCAGTTCCTCGCAGAGCACTTCAGTGGCCGCCCGGTCGGCCCGGCGCGCGGGTGCCTGCACGCGGACGCCCTCGCGTTCCTCGATCGCGACGAACCCTTCTGCGTCGAGCAGGCGATACGCCCTGGCGACGGTGTTCAGGTTCACGCCCAGGTCCGACGCGATGGTGCGAACCGGCGGCAGCAGATCACCTGCGGCCAAGGCGCCTGACGCGATGGCGGCGCGAATCTGCCGGGCAATCTGGGCGTAAACCGGCTCGTCAACCGACCAGTCGATGACGATCAAGGGCGTCACGAGGATACTGTACACCAGAAGGAGTACAGAGTCCAGCGCATGGTTCGCTTCAAGCCCGAGTACGATTCGAAATCTGCGCGAATCCGCGTGAATCTGTGGATCGGTAAGATCCGCGTGAATCTGTGGACCGGCAAGATCCGGGTGAATCTGCGGATCGGTCCCTTCCACTCAATCTGCGGACGCGAGGAGGGTCTTGACCAGGCGCTCGTACGTGTCGACCGCGCGGATCAGCTCGGCGATCTCGACGCGCTCGTCGTCGGTGTGCGCAACGCGCGCGGAACCGGGGCCGAACAGCAGCACCTTGCCGAACGGATGCAGGAACGGCGCGTCGGTCGTGAAGGGAAAGACGCGGGTGGGAAAACCGGGAACCGTGTGAAGGTGTTCGACCGGCACCTCGAGAACGTGCTCGACCTCGACGCCGGTACCCAGCGCGGCGAGCGCAGCGCGGACGTCGCCGGCTGGTCCCACCGTCCGGAAGGTGATCTCCGCCTCGGCGTTCGGCGGAATGACGTTCGGGGCGATGCCGCCCGAGATCAGGCCGACCACGTAGTGCGTGCGGCCAAGCACCGGGTCTTCGGGGAGCGCGATGCGTCTCAACGACACCAGAGCGTCGATGAGCCGGTCGATCGCCGAGTCGCCAAGCTCCGGGTACGCCGAATGCGCGGCGCGCCCCCTTGCCCGGAGGCTGGCGCGCCATACTCCCCGCGTCGCGGCAGCCAGGCAGCTATCGGTCGGCTCCCCGTTGATGATGAACCGCGACCGCACGCGGCCGGCCAACGCTGCCGCCAAGGTGGCGCCGTCGCTGCCGCGCTCTTCGCCGACCACGAACAGCAGGCCGACGCGTCGTTCACCGCCCGCCCGGAGCCGCTCGCACGCGGCCACCTGCGCGGCCAGGATTCCCTTGGCGTCGCACGACCCGCGACCGACGAGGAAGCCGTCCTCTTCGCGGCTGGCAGAGAATGGCGGCACGCAGTCCAGGTGCGTCGAAAGAAGGACGGAAGGCAGGACGTCGGTCGTGGCGAGCAGGTTGGCGCGATCGCTGCCCGACACCGGCTGCTCGACGACCGTGTAGTGGCGGGCGCGCAGCCACGCGGCCAGCCACCGGCACACGTCGCCTTCGCGGCCGGTCGTCGAATCGATGTCGATCAACTGCCGCGCCAGCCCGATGGGATCCACCCCTACCTGATCCACTGCTCGAGCTCCACGCGCGCGTCGGTCTTCTCGTCGCGGTACTTCACGATGACCGGCGTCGCGAGCGACAGCCCCCACGACCGGCCCGGCTCCTGCGTGACCGCCCGCGAGCCGGGCACGACGACGGCGCCCTCGGGCACGACGACCGGCTGATCGCCGGTGCGCCGCAGGATCTCGCCGCGCACCAGGTCGAAGATCGGGGTCGATCCGGTCAGGATCACCCCCGAGCCGAGCACGGCGCGTCGCTTGACGACCGCGCCCTCGTAGATGCCGCAGTTGCCGCCGACGAGCACCTCGTCTTCGACGATGACGGGCAGGACGCCGATCGGCTCGAGGACGCCGCCGATCTGCGCCGCCGCGCTCACGTGCACGCGCCTGCCCACCTGCGCGCACGATCCCACCAGCGCGTGCGAGTCGATCATCGTGTCATCGTCCACGTAGGCGCCGATGTTCACGTACATCGGCGGCATGCAGACCACGCGGTGGCCGAGGTAGGCGCCCGCCCGCACCGACGACCCGCCGGGCACGAGCCGGATGCCGCGTTCGGCGTCGATGAACGCGAGCGGCAGCGTGTCCTTGTCGAAGAAAGACAGGCGGCCGACCGACATGTCGATGATGAAGCCGTAGCGGAAGCCGAGGAGAATGCCGCGCTTCACCCAGGCATTCACGCGCCAGCCGGTCGGCGACGTGGCGTCGGGCTCCGCCGCGCGCGCGACGCCGTCTGAAAGGGCCTCGCGAAGGCGCAGGAACGCCTCACGCGCGAGCTGCCGATCGGCGGCAGCCCCGGCTTCGAAGAGCCGGTCGATGGTCTCGCGAAGGTCGTCGGTGGACATGCTTCAGGCCCGAGGTCTGTCTGCTACGCCGTGGCGCGGCACTCGTCGACGAGCAGGCCGAGATCGCGCAACACGGCGACGATCTTCGCGCGCGAGTCGGGCCGGGGCGCGACCATCGGCAGCCGGTACGCTTCAGTGATCAGGCCCATCTCGGCCAGCGCCGCCTTCACTGGAATCGGGTTCGACTCGACGAAGTTGATCAGCATCAACGGCAGCAGCCGATTGTGAATGCGCCGTGCCTCGTCGAACCGGTTCTCTTCGGCGGCCTCGACCATCTCGACCATCGGCCGCGGCGCCTCGTTGGATGCCACCGAGATGATCCCTTTCGCCCCGATGGCCATCATCGGCAGCGTCAGCGCGTCGTCGCCGGACAGCACGATGAAATCATCGCGCAGGTCGTGACACACCTGGCAGATCTGCATCATGTTGCCGGACGCTTCCTTCACGCCGGCAATTCTCGGGATGCCGGCCAGGCGGACGAGCGTCGCCGCGTCGATGTTGCACGCCGTGCGGCCGGGCACGTTGTAGACAACGATCGGCAGATCGGTGGCCTCCGCCACGGCGCTGTAGTGCGCGACGAGCCCGTCGGGGGTCGGCTTGTTGTAGTAGGGCGTGACCGACAGGAGGCCGTTTGCGCCCGCGGCCGCCATCTCGCGCGCCAGCGCCACCACTTCGTGCGTATCGTAGCCGCCGGCGCCCGCCAGCACCGGCGTGTGGCCGCCCGCCTCCTGCACCGCGATCTCGACGACCTGCCGGCGCTCGGCCGCCGACAGCGTGGGATTCTCGCCCGTCGTCCCGCACGGCACGAGAAAGTGGATGCCCGCGGCGATCTGCCGCCTGACGAGACGGCGGAGCGCCGCGTCGTCCAGCCGGTCATCGGCCGTGAAGGGCGTCACCAGCGCCGTTCCACAGCCGGTCCATGGTTGTCTCATTGGGGGCTTCCCTCCAGTCCCAGTACATCGCGCATCGTGAACCAGCCCTTGCGCCCGACGACCCAGCGCGCGGCCGCGAGCGCGCCTTCCCCGAAGACGGCCCGATCGCGCACCGTGTGCGTCAGCGTCAGGCTCTCGTAGCGGCCTTCGAAACCGGCCGTGTGGATGCCGGGGATGAATCCGGCGCGCGTCGACGAGACGTCGATCGACCGCGTGTATCCCGCCGCTTCCATCGCACGCACCAGCCGCAGCGCGGTTCCCGATGGGGCGTCCTGCTTGGCCGCGTGATGCGCCTCGTGCACCCACGCCGAGTAGTCCGGCCGTGCGGCCAGCACCTGGATTGCGCGGGCGGCGAGATCGTCGAGAAGCGCGGCGCCAATCGAGAAGTTCGGCGCGACGACGGCGCCGAGACCGGCGCCGATGACCGCCTCGCGAACCTCCGCCTCGTGCAGCTGCCAGCCGGTGGTGCCGACGACGAGGTTCGCGCCGAGGCGAACGAGCGCCGGAATGTTCTCGAGCAACGCAGCCGGCGTCGAGGCGTCGATGACGACGTCGACGCCCGCCCAGCGTCCCTCGACGAGCGCGCATCCGCCGGCGTTGTTCGTCTCGTCCAGCACGCCGGCCAGCTCGATGCCGAACGCGGGGCAGAGCGCCTCGATCGCGCGGCCGAGGCGGCCGTGCCCGACCAGCAGTATGCGCATGGAAACTATTCTACTCGCTACTGCTCACCAGCAGGGCGGAGGCAAGTGCCGCCCCTACTCGCTGCCCGCTACTTCCGGTACAATCCGCGCTGAGACGAAGCGGAGCGGGGCGATGGGGCCCCGCGAGCGAAGGAGCCTGGCGGGGTGCAGGGGCCCCCGCCACCCAAGAAATGAACCGGATTCTCTTCGAGGTGTGCGTCGATTCCGTCGAGTCGGCGCTGGCGGCCGAGCGGGGCGGCGCGCGCCGCGTCGAGCTGTGCAGCGATCTGATCGAAGGCGGCCTGACGCCCGGCTACGGCGTCCTGAAGGTGACGCGCGAGCGGTTGCGCATCCCCGTCATGGTGATGGTCAGGCCCCGCGGCGGCGACTTCTGTTACAGCGAGGCCGAGTTCGCCGCCATGCTGCACGACGTGCGAATGGCGAAGGAGGCGGGCGCAGGCGGCGTCGTGCTCGGCGTGCTGACGCCGGACGCCGATGTGGACGTCGAACGCACGCGACGCCTCGTCGCGGAGGCGAGGCCGCTGCCGGTCACGTTTCACCGCGCCTTCGACATGGTCCGCGATCCGTTCGCCGCGCTCGAGACGCTCGTCGCGCTGGGCGTCGATCGGGTGCTCACGTCCGGGCAGGAACCGTCGGTGCTCGAGGGACTGGAGCTCATCGCGGAACTCGTCGCGCGGGCCCGCGGCCGCATCATCGTCGTGCCGGGCGGCGGCATCACCGATCGCAACGTCGCGCGCATTCGCGCCGCCCTGCCGGTTGCCGAGATGCACTTCGCGGGCGCCGGGCCGGTGGAGAGCCGGATGCGCTTTCGCAACCCGCGCGTGTTCATGGGCGGGACGCTGCGGCCGCCGGAGTACACGATCGACCTGTTGCAGGACGGCTACGTCGCGAAGGTCATCTCGGCCGCCGGCCAATGACGCCATGAAACCCGCGTTCCTCTGCGCTGCGCTGGCGATATCTCTCCTCGTCGTCCCGCCAGCAACTCACGCCCGGGAAGGCGCATCGACGCCCGACGGCCCGCGCGTCGCGATCTTCGCCGATTCCACCTTCCCGTCGATCGACACCACCGCGCCCGATCTCACGGCGCTTCGGTCCGCGCTGTCCGACTTCGACGTCGCGATGCTCGACTCGGACGGCCTCCAGGCGGCTCTCGATGCACGCCGCGTGGACGTGCTCGTCCTGCCGTTCGGGTCCGCGTTCCCGCGCGACGCGTGGCCCTCGATCGTTGGCTTCCTGTCCGCCGGCGGCAACTTCGTGAACCTGGGTGGTGTCCCCTTTGCCGCGCCGGTCGTCTTCGAACACGGCTCCTGGCGTCCGGCGACGAGGACGACCAGCTACTTCAAGCAGCTGGGAATCGTGCAGGCATTTCCGGTGGCCGCCTCCGGTCTCGAGTTCCGCGCGGCCGATCGAGACGACGCCGCCTTGCAGGGGCTCGCCGCCGACGTTCGCGCGAAGCGCGTGTTCGAGCTCGTCGTCCGCTTCACCACGACGAAGGCATATCCGGACGAAGACGGATCGGACGGCCCCCGCGAGGCACGCCTGGTCCCCCTCGTTCATGCGTTGCGCCCCGCGCAAATTGGACCTGGTCCAATTAACAAATTTGTAATTGCCGGCAGTGCTCAGGCGCTCTCGTCGCGGCTGCCCGTTGCCGCGCCGCTGGTGCAGGTTGATCACCTCGACGGGCGGTTCGCGGGCGGGCGCTGGCTGCTGGCGACCGGCGATCTCGGGGTGTCGCCGCAATCAGCCGCCCTGCTGGTCGCCCGCGCTGCGGAAAGCGCCGGCGAACTCCGGGTGCAGCCGCGCTACGCGGGCTTCCACCCGGGCGAGCCGATCGAGCTGACGGTCTCGTTACGACGCCCGCGCGCGGACGTCGCAACCCAGGCGGACGCACTGCGAGCCGACATCGACGTGTTCGACGACGCTGGACGTCGAATCGCGTCCACATCGGCGCCGCTGGCCCTCTTTGGGCCGCTCGCATCCGCGGAGATCAAGCTGCCGATTGATTCCGGCACACTCGCGCGCGGGTTGTACCGGGTGCGCGCGTCCGTATCTGAGGGTCCCGGCGGGCGGGCCTCCCAGGCCGGCCTTCAGCGAGCACGGGCGCGAAGGCTGGCAGGGGAGGCGACCAGCGGCTTCTGGATCTACGACGAAACGATGCTGCGCGGCGGGCGTGCGATCGCTGCCGGCCGCGACTATTTCGCGCGTGACGGCGTCCCGTTTCCGGTCGCCGGCACAACCTACATGGCTTCGGACGTCCACCGCCGCTTCCTGCTCGAGCCGAACCCGTGGCTCTGGCAGCGCGATTTCGCGGCGATGGCGCAGGCAGGCGTCAACCTGGTGCGCTCGGGCATCTGGACGGCCTGGTCCGAGCACTCCGCCAGCGACGGCCAGCCCACCGAGGCGACGCTGCGCGCGCTCGAGGTGTTCCTGCTCACGGCGCGCCGGCACGACATCCCCGTCATCTTCACGTTCTTTGCCTTTGTGCCTCCGGCCTGGGGCGGCGGCAATGCGTACTTCGACACGCGCGCCCTCGAGGCGCAGAAGCGATTCGCCGGCGCCTTCGCAGCTCGCCTTGCGGGCGCAAACGACATCATCTGGGATCTGATCAACGAGCCGTCGTTCAGCTCGGCCGAGCGGCTGTGGCAGTGCCGGCCCAATTACGATGCCGACGAACAGGCGGCCTGGGAGGCGTGGCTGCGCGAGGACGTGCCGGCCGCGGACGGCCGGGCGCGCGAGGCGCTGCTGCACGAGCGGTGGAACTCGGTCGCGGGCGACGGCCTCGCGTTGCCGGCGCTCCAGGATTTCCGCGACGCGAACCTGTTCGGCCTCGCGCGGCCCAACAAGGCGGCCGACTACCGGCGGTTCGCGCAGGACGCGTTCGGGCGGTGGGTGCGCGACCTTGGCGCCGCGATCCGCGCCAACGGCAACCGCTCGCAGCTGATTACCGTCGGCCAGGACGAAGGGGGCGCTGGCGAGCGGCCGAACCCGCTGCTGTTCGGCGAGGCGGTCGACTTCACCGGGACGCACACCTGGTGGAACAACGACGCGCTGCTGTGGGACGGGTTGATGTCGAAGCGCCCGGATCGGCCGGCGCTCGTGGAAGAAACCGGCCTGATGACCTACGAGCGGCCTGACGGCACGGCGTGGCGCACCGAGGAGGAGGCGCACAACCTGCTGGAGCGCAAGATCGCGCTGGCCGTCGCCTCGGGCGCCGCCGGCTTCGTGCAGTGGGTGTGGAACACGAACGTCTACATGCCGCTCGACAACGAGGCGGGCATCGGGTTCCTGCGCGCCGACGGCACCGCGAAGCCGGAGCTGGAGACGTTCGTGCGCGCGGCATCCTTCCTGCGCACCCATCGCGATCGGTTCTCGGAACGCGCGCTCGAAGACGTCGCGGTGATCGTTCCGCAGTCGGAAGTCTTCTCCGTGCGCGAGCAGGGAACGGCGGCCACGCAGCGCGCCGTCCGGACGCTCGAATACGACCTGCGCGTCCCGATCCGCGTCATCGACGAATACGCGACCGCCGACCTCCGGCGAGGCGCGCGCCTGCTCGTGCTGCCCGCGCCCCGCATTCTCTCCGCGCCGGCGTGGAGCGCGCTGCTTTCCGCCGTCGAGGCCGGCTCGACGCTGCTCGTGACCGGGCCGATCGATCGCGACGAGTACGAGCGGCCGGTCGCACGCCTCGCGGGCCTCGGCATCCACGCGACCACCCGGCCGGTGACGCCCGAGAACAGGCTGCGCCTGGACGCCGCCACCGAGATCCGCGTGCCGTTTCGCGGCGGCAAGCTCGAACGCCTCGAACGCGCCGTCGTCGAGGCCGGGGTGCCGGCGCGCGTTGAGGTGATACGGCGCGGCAAAGGGAGGATTATCTGGTGTCCACTGCCCGTCGAGCTGAGCGACGAGGACGGCGCGACGAGCGCCGTCTACCGGTCCGCGCTGCGTGTTGCCGGGGTTCGGGAGGCGGTGACGGTGGCACCGATCACGCCCGGCGTACTGGTCCGTGCTCTCCGATTCACCGACTCGATCCTCCTCGTGGTCGTCAACGAGACCAACGCCGACGCCGACCTTCGCGTGCGCGTTGCCCCCCTCACGCGGCCCGTTCGCGTCCACGTCGCTGCGGAACGGGCGACCATGGTTGTCGTCGACAGGAAGACGGGCGCGACCATTGGAACCACCCAGCCACCGCTCCCGTCTCCTCGATGAACCATCACACGCGAATCATCGTCACATCGATGCGCGACAGATCGCCCACACCCAGCCCTTTCGCGGCCGCCGTTTCGATGTGGCGGCTCTGACTTCTCTTGTCCGAGAGTCCCGCCGCGCGCCGCTTGTTGAGGATGATCTCCCGCGTCACCACGTCGAGCGCCACGGGATCGCTCGCGACGTAGATCGCGTTCTCACGCCACATGCACGAGCGGTCGCCCGGTTGCGGGCCCTGGTCGTAGCAGGCCTCGGTGGCGTCGAGCACGATGAGCGGCACGCGTGTGACGGTGAGGTAGTGTTGGTACGCTTCGGCGACGTACGGATCGCAGTTCCCAGCGTGCGCGCGGCGATGGTGGTCGTAGCAGCCGAAGGCGATGTTCTTGAGCGACATCGTCACGCCCGCCGAATCGTGATCCTTCAGCACCGGCAGGTTGATCGTGATGTCGGTCGCCTGGCTCGCCATCGTATCGATCGGCGCCGACCCCCCGGAGGCCTGGAGCACGTTCGTGCTGTCGTACCGCCCGCCCGACTCGATGCGCTCGCCGTAGCGGCCCCTGCCGAACGTGTAGACCGTGGGCTCGAAGTGATCGCGATGACGATCCCAGACGATGACGTCAATCGGCTTCACACCCGCCGCAATCGCGGCGGCGGCGAGCGCGTCGGTGATCTCGCGCGCCGTGTAGATGAGCGGCCGGCCGAGCAGGTTGATCTTGAGGCCCACGCGCGTACCCGGCTTGAAGAAGTGTCCCCAGGCAGCCTGCGCCTTTGCCTCGCCGGTGAAGGCGGTCACCCCACGGGCGACCATCTCCGACACGACGCCGGCGTCACGCGCGTCGCCTCGCCACACCTTCACTGATTCGACGCGGATGAGGCGCGCGCGATCGGCGGCTGCAGCTGCTCGCGTGGAGCCCAGCGCCGCGACGGCGGCCGCGCCAATTGCGCCGGTCAACAGCGAACGCCTCGTGATTCCGTGTTCGGCGGTTGGCACTTGTCTCCTTGTCGGAAGAGCACACGGAGCATACCATTGATTTCCCCGCCCCTCGACAGCCTGGCGGGGTGCAGGGGTCCCCGCCATTCAAACAATGACCAGCGTCGAGCCGGCGCGCGCGCGCACCCCGCTGACGCCGAACCAGGTGCGCGGCTTCTGGGCCGCCTGGGCCGGCTGGGCGCTGGACGGCATGGACTCGTTCATCTACGCGCTGGTGATGGTGCCCGCGCTCAAGGAACTCCTGCCGCGCTCGGGCCTGCCGGCCGACGGCGCGACCGTCGGGTTCTACGGCGGCCTGCTGTTCGCGCTCTTCCTCGTCGGCTGGGGCCTCTCCCTCGTCTGGGGGCCGATCGCGGATCGCTTCGGCCGCGTCCGCACGCTCGTGCTCACCATCGTCTGCTACTCGCTGTTCACCTTTCTCGGGACGTTTGCCGCAACGGTGTGGCAGCTGGCGATCTTCCGCCTGCTCGCCGGCGTGGGCATCGGCGGGGAATGGTCGATGGGCGGGACCTTCGTGGCGGAGGAGTGGCCGGAAGACCGGCGCAAGATGGCGGCCGGCTACATGCACACCGGCTACTACGTCGGCTTCTTCCTCGCCGCGATCGTCAATTACGTCGTCGGAGCGAACTACGGATGGCGGGCGATGTTCGCCGTCGGCGGCATGCCGGCGCTGCTGGTCGCCTTCATCCGGTACGGCGTCAGAGAGCCGAAAAGGTGGAAGAGCCGCATCGGATCGCTGGGCGCGAGCTGGTCGCCGGTGCGGGCGTTCGGCGCGCTCTTCTCGTCCGCCTACCGGCGCCGCACCCTGCTCAACTCTTCGTACCTGCTCGTGTCGATCATCGGCCTGTGGGCCGGCTCGGTCTACGTGCCCGCCTCGGTCACGCACCTGGCCACCCGCGCGGGGTTCGATGCGGCGCAGGCGGCGCGCATCTCGTCGTTCGCGACGATGCTGCTGTCGGCCGGCACGATTCTCGGGTGCGTGATCGCGCCAATCCTCGCCGAGCGGTTCGGCCGGCGCACGGCCCTCGGGCTCTACTTCGTCCTGATGTTCGTCGCGATCGTGGTGGGCTTCGGCTGGCTGTTCTACCTGGCGCAGGCCGCGCTGTGGTGGTTCCTGGCGTGCCTGTTCTTCCTGGGAGTCGGTGGAGGCAACTTCGCGATCTACACGCTGTGGCTGCCCGAGCAGTATCCGACCGAGTGTCGCGCCAGCGCCTTCGCGTTCTCGACCTCGGTCGGCCGGTTCATCGGCGCCGGCATCACCTTCCTCGTCGGCGCCGGCGTCGCTCACTTCGGCACGATCGGCACGCCGGTGGCGCTGACCTCGATCGCCTTTCTCGGCGGGCTCGCGCTGCTGCCGTTCGGCGAGGAAACGACCGGCCGGCCGCTGCCGCCGTGAGGCCCACGCGTCGGCCCGGCTGATCTCGGCCTACTTGGCTGCCTGCCACCTGCGATAGAATGCGGGCCTCACCCTTTGTTCCATGCCCCACGATCCGCTGGCCCATCGCACGACGGTGAGGATGCTGTTCGACGCGGTCGTCGATCTGCACCCCGCCGCGCAGCGGGTGTACCTCGACGAACACTGCACGGACCCGTCCCTGCGCGCAGAGGTCGAAGATCTCCTCTCACGTGTTCGTCTGCCGCAAGACGTAGTGCAGTGTGCCATCGAGCCGACTCCGCCCGGCGGTCCGCCGGTGACGCCGGGCGACCTCGTCGGCGCGTACCGAATCGAACGCGAGATCGGGCACGGCGGCATGGGCGGCGTCTACCTGGCCTCGAGGGCAGATGGGACGTACCACCAGCGCGTGGCGCTGAAGATCGTGCAGCCGGGCATGGACACGGCCGAGATTCGCGAGCGCTTTCGGCACGAGCGCCAGACGCTGGCCCACCTGGAACATCCGAACATCGCGAGGCTCCTCGACGGCGGGACCACCGAGCATGGGCTGCCGTACTTCGTCATGGAGTACGTCGAAGGCGAGCCGATCGATCGCTTCTGCGACCGCAAGCAGCTGTCGATCGACGGCCGGCTGCGTCTGTTCCTGCGCGTGTGTGCCGCAGTCGGCCTCGCGCACCAGCGCCTCGTCGTGCACCGCGATCTCAAGCCGGACAACGTCCTCGTGACCGCGGCGAACGAACCCAAGCTGCTCGACTTCGGCATCTCGAAGCTGCTGGCCCCCGACGAGGACTCGCCGGACGCCGCGGTTCGCACGCGCGCGCTCGTGCGCCTGATGACGCCGCGCTACGCGAGCCCGGAACAGGTCGCCGGCATGGCGGTGACCACGGCGAGCGACGTGTACTCGCTTGGCGTGCTGCTCTACGAGCTGTTGTGCGGCAGGTACCCGTACGAGCGGGCCGTCACGTCGGGGACGAGCATCGAGACGGCTGTTCGCGAAAAGGAGCCGCCTGCGCCGAGCCAGGCGATCGCGTGGCGTCCCGCGAAGCCGGCGATTGCCAGTACGATGAACCGGCCGACGCCGGACGACATCGCACGCGCGCGATCGACGACACCGGCGGCGCTGGCACGACGGCTGCGCGGCGATCTCGACACGATCGTCATGCGGGCGATGCACAAGGAGCCGGAGCGCCGGTACGCCTCGGTCGAGCAGCTCGCCACCGACCTGCAGCGTCACCTGGACGGCCTGCCCGTGCTGGCCCGCAAGGATACGTTCGCGTATCGCGCGGGCAAATTCGTCCGACGGCACCGCATTGGCGTGGCCGCGGCCTGCATCGCGCTGCTGTCGCTCGTGGGCGGCCTCACGGCGGCCGTGTGGCAGGCGCGCGTCGCCGCCATCGAACGCGACCGCGCCCGCGCCGAGGTCCGCAAGGCCGACCAGATCGCCAGCTTCCTCGGGCAGGTGTTCGCGTTCGCCGATCCGAGCTGGCACTCCGCCGCTCCCACGTCCAGGGGTCGCGATGCGAGGGTGGTGGATCTGCTTGCGACCGCGGGCGCGCGGCTGGACCGCGAACTGCGCGACGACCCGGAAGTCCGGGCGGTGCTCCACCGGACGATCGGCGCCACCTACGGGTCGCTGGCCGATTACAGGAACGCCGAGATTCACCTGCGCGCGGCGCTCGATCTGTTCCGCAAGACGCGTGGCGACGAGGATCTCGAAACGGCGACAACGCTCCACCAGTTCGGTTCGCTCCTGCTGGCGGAAGGCAACCTGGCCGAGGCGGAGCGGACCCTGGCGTCCGCGCTTGCCGTTCGCCGTAGGCTGCTCAAAGCGCCCGATCTCGTCCTGGCGACGAACCTGGAAGACCTTGCGACGACAAGGCTGCAGCTCGGCAAGGATGCAAAGGAGGCGCTCGCGCTTTACCGGGAGGCGCAGCCCATCATCGTGAAACTGCTGGGATCGAATCATCCCGGCACGGCGCTCCTCTTGAACAACATCGCCTCCGTCTACATGAGGACCGGCGGCGTCGATGACGCCGTGCGCACGCTGCGCGAGGCCATCGCGATCTACGAACGGCAGGCCAACCCGCCTTACGAGTACGGCGTGTCCCTGTCGAACCTCTCCGCCCTGCTGCGGGACGAGGGTCGCACCGCCGACGCCGAGCCCTACGCCCGGCGCGCGATTGACGTGGTGTGCGCGACGACCGGCGACCCGAATGCCTTCCTGGCCGAGACGATGAACGAGCTGGCCGAGGTGTTGTGCGCGCAGAAAAGGTACGACGAGGCCGAGAAGCAGCTGCGCGCGTCGCTCGCCATGCTGGACACACTGGGCGCGGGCCAGCACCCTTTCCACGTTCACGGCGAATACACACTCGGCCTGGTGCTTGCGCGCACGGGCCGGCTGCGCGAGGCGGAGGCTTCTCTTCGGTCGGCGCTCGCGAAGGCGCGCGCGGCGCACCTCGCGCGGATGGTGGCCGTGACGGAAGGCAATCTCGGTGAATGCCTCATGGCCCAGCGCCGCTACGCGGAGGCCGAGCCGCTGCTGGTCGATTCGGAAGCCGTGCTGCGGGCGAGGTTCGGTCCGGACCACTTCGGCGCGCCGGAGGCCAGGCAGCGACTGCAGCAGCTGTATCAGCACTGGAAGCCGGGTGGCCAGGCCCCGGTCGTCGCGAGCCGCGCGAAAGTGCCCGGCCGCTAGCCTCGCTCCCTCGCCCGCTCGCCCGCTACAATAGGCGCGTGAAGGTTCTCCTCATCTCGGCCAACACCGAGCAGATCAACATGCAGGTGCTGCCGCTCGGCGTCGCGCAGGTGGCGGCGGCGACCGAGCAGGCCGGGCATGAGGTGTCGCTGGTCAACCTGGATCGCCTTGAAGCGGCGGGCGCGGCCGGCGATGCCATCTCCGACGCACCGCCTTTCGGACCTTCGGACCTCCGGCTTGCCTCGCCGAAGCCGCGCAGCGGCGAAGGCGGGACCCTCGGACTTCGTCATGCGATTCGATCCTTCCAGCCCGATGTCATCGGCATCTCGGTGCGCAACATCGACGACCAGAACATGCAGGCGCCGCGGTTCCTGCTGGAACCGGTGCGCGAGGTCGTTCACGCCTGTCGCGCCGCATCAGCGGCACCCATTGTCGTTGGCGGTGCCGGCTACAGCATCTTTCCGGACGCGGCGCTCGCGTACCTGGAAGCGGACATCGGCATCGCCGGCGAAGGGGAGTGCATCTTTCCGGACGTGGTGTCGCGGCTGGAACGTGGCGAAGATCCCCGCGAACTGCCGGGAGTACGCCTGCTGCGTGGCACAGGACTGAAGTCCTGTGCCACATCTGCTCTTTTCACCGCCAACCTTGACGCATTTCCCGCCCCGGACCCGGCGTGCTGGCTGGCGTCGGCGCCCCGCGATTGCTGGGTGCCAGTGCAATCGCGCCGTGGCTGTCCGCTCGGCTGCTCGTACTGTTCCACCGCCTCAATCGAAGGACGATGGGTGCGCCGGCGATCGGCACACCGGGTGGCCGCCGAACTCGCGCGGGCGAAAGCCGCCGGCTTCAGCCGCTTCTACTTCGTCGACAACACGTTCAGCCTGCCCGAGTCGTACGCGCTTGGCTTGTGCCGGGAGATCGCGCGGCTGGATCTCGGCATTACCTGGCGCTGCATCATCTATCCGAGGAAGGTGTCAGAGGAACTCGCCCGCGCTCTGCGGGAGGCAGGGTGCGTCGAGACGAGTGTCGGCTTCGAAGCTGGAAACCAGCCGATGCTTGCCGCACTGAACAAGCGCTTCAGCCTGGGCGACGTGCGGACGACGTGCGCGCGGCTCGCGGATCAGGGCATCGCGCGGAACGGCTTCCTGCTGCTCGGCGGTCCTGGCGAAACGCACCAGTCGATCGACGAAAGCCTCGCGTTCGCCGAATCGCTGCGGCTCGATTTCCTGAAAGTGACGCTCGGCATCCGCATCTATCCGGGCACCCCGCTGCATCGCACGGCGCTCGCCGAAGGCGTCGTGTCGGCGGATGACGATCTGCTGCGGCCCCGCTTCTACCTCGCCCGCGGCATCGACTGTTCCCGTGTCCCCGTCGGTCTCCGAACATGAAGCAACTCTTTGTACTAGTGATCGTGATGGCGTTCGCGTCGTCGCCATCACCTGCGCGCCAGGCGCCCGCCGCTTCCCGCCCGGCGGGCGGGCGGCACACGTTCACGCTGGGCACCGGCGAATTCCTGCTCGACGGCAAGCCGTTTCGGATCATTTCGGGCGAGATGCATCCTGCCCGCATTCCAGCCGAGTACTGGCGGCATCGCATCCGCATGGCGAAGGCCATGGGGTGCAACACGATTGCCGCCTACATTTTCTGGAACTACCACGAGCCGTCTGAGGGGGTGTTCGACTTCTCGAGCCCCAGCCATGACCTCGCGGGCTTCATCCGTACCGCGCAGGAAGAGGGCATGTGGGTCCTGTTGCGGCCGGGCCCGTACGTCTGTGCCGAGTGGGACTTCGGCGGCATTCCGCCGTACCTGCTTCGGGATCCCGAGTTGAAGGTGCGCTGCCTGTATCCCCGATACATGGCGGCCGTCGAACGGTACCTGGCGCGGTTGGCCGGCGTGATCCGGCCGTTGCTCGTCTCGAAGGGCGGCCCGATCCTGATGATTCAGATCGAGAACGAGTACGGCAGCTACGGCAATGACCGCGCGTATACCGCACGCCTGAAGGATCTCTGGGCAAAGAACGGCGTCGGCGGACCATTTTTCACCGCGGACGGCCCGACGGCGTACATGCTCGAGGCGGGTCACGTCCCTGGCGCCGCCATCGGACTGGATTCGGGTTCCAACGAGAAGCACTGGGAGCTGGCGCAGTCGCTGGCGCCGGGCGTTCCGATCTTCTCGTCGGAAACGTACCCCGGATGGCTGACCCACTGGGGCGAGAAGTGGGCACGGCCGTCGGTTCCGAATCTCCTCACGGAAGTCACCTTCCTGCTCGAGGCGCACAAGTCGTTCAACTTCTACGTGGTTCACGGGGGCACGAATTTCGGATTCTCCGCGGGCGCGAATTCCGGTGGCAAGGGCTACGAGCCGGATGTGACCAGCTACGACTACGACGCGCCGATCGACGAGCAGGGAAGGGCAACGGCGAAGTACCGGGCGCTGCGGGATCTGATTGCGTCCCACCTGCCGCAGGACGCCGCGCTGCCCGAGATTCCCGCACCGATTCCCGCGGTTGCCATTCCAGAGTTTGCGGTCACCGCGGCGGCGTCGCTCTGGGCCCATCTGCCTGCGCCGCTGCCGTCCGTGCAGCCGCGTCCTTTCGAGGCGTACGGGCAGAACCAGGGACTCATGCTCTATCGGACGACGCTGGTCGGGCGAAAGAGCGGACGATTGACGATTACCGACCTTCACGACTACGCGACGCTCTTCCTGGACGGCAGATACGTCGGCGCGCTCGACCGCCGGCTGGGCGAAAAGACGATCGAGGTGCCGAGGACGGAGAACCCCGCGCCGGTGCTCGACATCCTCGTCGAGGGGATGGGGCACATCAACTTCGCGCAGGACATGATCGACCGGAAGGGCATCACCGATCGCGTCACGCTGTCGGGGATGACGTTGATGAACTGGCAGGCATTCCCGCTGCCGCTGACCGGCGCCTGGATGAGTCGCGAGATCGGCAAGACTGCAGGCGCTCCGCGCGCCGGTGGGTCGCCGCAGACCGAAGGGTCACGCCCGGGGATGTTCTTCCGCGGCACGTTCCATCTGGCGGCGCCGGCCGATACGTTCATCGATATGACCGGTTACCGCAAGGGCATCGTCTGGGTGAACGGCCACAACCTCGGCCGTTACTGGGACATCGGGCCGCAGACGCGGCTGTACTGCCCCGCACCGTGGCTGAAGGCCGGCGCGAACGAAATCGTCGTGTTCGACCTCCTCAAGACGACGGCGTCACCCCTGCGCGGCGTCGCATCGCGCGACGAGTGACTCAGGCACCTCGGCACCCCGAAGATGCACGCGGTGGGCGGCGCGCTCGCGATGATGGAGACGCCGGATGTTGAACAGCGGGAGATCCGTCAGCACGATGTCGGTGGTATGTCGCTGGAGTCGGACGACGCACTCGTCAACCCATGCGAGAATCTGCGCGGGCGATTCGCCGTAGAGAATGTCGTTCCCGACGTCGGTCAGCAGGGCGCGAGTGGTGACCCCCGGCCGACGGTCCAGTTCCTGCCACAACCCTGACTGCAAGATGCCCGGGAGCGTGCGAACGAGGAACCTGCTTGCCGCGCCGTAGGATCGCCCGTGCCCCAGTGCCGCGAATACCTCGACGTGGTGTCCCCAACGGTGTCGCGATGCGGCGACGACGGCGTGAAACCCCCGCGTCAGGTTGCTTGCGCCAAGTGCGACGATTCGCGCCGGCGCGTCTTCCGCCATCGGTTGTGTCCACCCTTCCGCTGAGCGCCGTGTCGGCCACCGGGCCCGCGATAACGGTCGGCTGTGACCGCTGAGACCGACGGCGTCAGCGCGGGCGGGCGGCTGGTTCGCGTGCGCGGATGACGAACCGCTCGCGCTGAGCGGCCGTCGCAAAGGCCCGTTTGCGTACGACCACCATCGTGTGGCGAAACCAGATTTCGATGTCGCCGTCTGACTGGTTCGAGACTTCGGCTCCCTCCCAGGCGTAGGTTGCGTCTACCGACTATTTGCGCCTTCCTGCCAGCGCCGAATCGCTTCCATCGGCCAGATGAGCATGATGATGTTCAACGTCAGGTTGTCGCGGATCCAGTAGCCGACGACCAGCTCCATCGCAAGCGCGAGGGCGATGGTGGCGTGCACCGGCAGCCGACGGGCGAGCGCGAAACCGAGCACGCAGAACAGCACGTCGCTGACCGAGTTGATGACGCTGTCGCCGTAGTAGTCGAGCGAGATCGTCGCCGCCCGGTAGCGATTGATGATGATCGGGCTGTTCTCGAGCACCTCCCACCCGGCCTCGAGCACAACCGTGATCGCCAGGCGCGCGCCGATCGAGAGCCGGCGGCCGATCACGCTCAGCAGCCAGTAGAACAGGAAGCCGTGGATGATGTGGGAGAAGCTGTACCAGTCGGAGATGTGCTGCGAGTTCTCGGAGCTGTGGACGACGCCGTGCCACAGCTTCACGTAGCCGCACCTGCAGATCCAGACGCGGCCCATGGCGCGCAGGGTCAGCGCTTGGGCGCCTATGAGGCCGGCGCTGATCGCGAGCCAAGCGCTGGTAGTCGGCAGTCGGTAGTCGGTAGCCGGCCTGTCCGTGTGCATCGCTGATAGTCGGTAGCTGGTACCGGCTACCTCCGCGTCTATCATTCCTGCAAATCCGCCCATACCAGCCGCACGTCGAGGACCGCGCCGGTCGATGAGTTCGGCTGCGCCTGGAACTTCACCGTCAGGCGATCCTTGCCGCGCGTGAGCGCCTCCGGCAGGACGTATTCGACGTCGAACGTCTCGGTCGGATGGTAGGCGAGCGACTCGCTTGCGATCTTCTGACCGTCCACGATGATGTCGAACGCCGGACGACGGCCCGCCGCGCCGCGGTACGTGCACACCAATTTCAGCGGCTTGTCGCTCCCCTTGATCTCGTAGCTGAACCAGCCGTTGCGCGCCGCCCGCCACCTCCGTCCCTCGACGTAGCCTTCCGTCGTCCCGTCGCCCTTGAAGGCGTGATCCTGCTCGCTCTTCGGGTCGTTGACGGTGACCGCGTCCACCGTCCGGCGTTCGATCGTTTCCCGGCGCGATTCGGCGGCGGCCGTCTCGCTCTTCCTCGTTTCCCACTCGGCGGGCGACAGCACCTTCCAGTAGACGGTGTAGCGCACGTCGGCCGCCTTGTAGAAGGGGAGCAGCGACACGTCGCGCGGCCGGCCGATGCCGGTCGTCATGAACGTCAAGGGCTGGCTCGCGGCCTTCACCGCGGCCGGCACATTCCTGACGTCTGCGACGAAGACGGGGATTTCCGGCGTGCGGATGCGGTCCACCTGCGGCGCGCTCGGCCCGTACCGCTTCACCTCCTGCAGGCCGTCACGGCCGAGGTCTCCGGCCAGCACGATCGGCCCGTAGAGCAACGCGACGGTCTTCGGGTCGTCAGGCAGCGCCTCGGTATGGACGGTCATCGGCAGCCGCACCTGCACGACGTCGCCCGTCGTCCAGTCACGCGCGATGGTGACGTAGGACCCGGCCGTCGCCTGGATTACTTCCGGTTTGCCGTTCACGGACACCGTCATGCCCGACTGCGCCCACGACGGATAGCGGATCTTCAGCGCGAGGCGAACGGGCTTTGCCGCCTTCATCGTCAACCGCGTGACATCCTCTTCCGGGAATCGCGTCTCCTGCCGCACCACGATGCCCTTCGCCTTCCAGTTCAGTTCCGACGCGATGAACAGGTTCACGTAGAGCGACTGCTCGTCGTGGAAGTAGATCGTGTCGCCGTACTTCGCGTGGTTCTCCATGCCGGTGCCGACACAGCACCAGAACGAGTCGTCGGGGGTCGAGTAGGTGCGGAACGCGCCCGGCTTGAGCGGCACGTAGTAGCACATCATGCCGCTGTCCGGATCCTGCGACGCGAGGATGTGGTTGTAGAGCCCGCGTTCGTAGAAATCCATCGCCTCGGCCGACGGGGCGAGCGCGAACAGCGCGCGCGTCAGCTTCAGCATGTTGTAGGTGTTGCACGTCTCGGTGCTCGACGCGCCGAGGTGACGCGAGAACTGATCGATGGGGAAGAATCTCTCGTTGTCGGTGTTCCCGCCGATGACGAACGATCGGTTGCGCACGACGCGCTGCCAGAAGAAGCCGGCGATGTCCAGGTAGCGCTTCTCACCGGTCAGCTCGTATTCGCGCACCGCGCCGATCATCTTCGGGAATTGCGTGTTGCCGTGCAGGCCGTCCAGCGGATCCTCGCCGCGCGCCAGCGGATCGAAGAGCCGGGCGTGGTCGAACGTGCGCGCGATGCGCAGGTGGTCCGGATTGCCGGTGACGGCATACAGGTTCGCGAGCACGTCGGCCATGCCGCCGAACTCGGTCTGCAGCATCGCCTGCTGCTGCTCGGCGGTCAGGCGATCCTGGCGGAACTTCACCCAGTCGGCCATCTTCACCAGGATGTCGAGCGCCTGCGCGTTGCCGCACAAAAGGTGCACGTCGAGCAGGCCAGCCATGATCTTGTGCAGCGTGTAGTAGGGCGCCCATACCTGCTTGCCCGTCTCCACGCGATCGATGAAGCTCTCCGGGAACGCCGACAAATAGCCGGGATGAAACTTCGCCGCGAGCGCCTGCTGGATCTTGCCGAGCTCGACGACGATCGCGTCGGCTCTCGCGTTGAAACGGTCGTCGCCGGTGCTGCGGTACATGAGGGCGAGCGCGGACAGGTAATGACCCAGACTGTGGCCGCGCAGCTCGACCTCGGGCGCTTCCCAGCCGCCAAGCGGTTTGGCCGAGGAGGGCAGGCCGGCGTTCACGCGGAAGTTGTGGAGCAGTCGATCGGGGTCGATCGCGAGCAGGTACTTCTGGTCGCGCAGCATCGCCTCGCGGAACGGCCCGTCGAGCAGCCGGACGTCGGCGAGATCGAAGGGAAACGCCTGTACCGTCACCTTGTCTGCGACCTTCGGCGCCGCGATCGGCGTCTGCGCGGAGAAGTCGGTGGACGCGGCGGCAGACAACGTCAGGCACACTGCGATGGCGAGCAACGCGAATCTGAAGCGGCGCATGGACAGTCCTCCGGGCCAAGAGGATATCTCAAATGCGATACGTCCGACCCGCGGGCCGCGCTCTGCTGTTGCGTTGACAAACGAGAACGGCTAGGATGGCGCCTTCTCGACCCATCAGCACCGGCGTCCTCAGCGACGATCAAATCTGGAAGATCGTCACCTTCCTCAAACACTCGAAGAAGCTGCCGGGCGAAGTCCAGGCGGCCTGGCAGATGGCAGCGGCCGCGGCACCCGGCGGTGCGAACCAGCAGCCGTGAGGACGACGCCGCGACGCGCTACCCGTGGCCCTGCAATCCGGCTGCCTGCCCTGAGCGCAGTCGAAGGGAAGCCGGATCCCACGTCACGAGGGGATCCGGCTAAAGCCGGATCCCACAGATGAGGGAAGTGATAGCATCCCGCCAGTTCGCTCATCTGGAGGGCATTGAAGATGGTGTTCCGACGCTCGATCTTCCCGCATTTCCTCGCCGTTGCGGCGTTTGCCGCGGCCGCGGTAGCGAGCGGCGCCGCGCAGGCGCCGCAGACGCCGCCGCAGACCCAGACGCCGCCCCAGACCCAGAAGCCGGCGCAGGCCCAGCCCGCTGGCCGGGGCCAACGGCCGGAGCCGGCCCGCTACAAGGCCGCGCAGGATCCGCAGCGGCTCAAGCAACTGTACGTTTCGACGAATCCGGACGACCAGGCGTTCGGCTACGCCAGGTACCAGACTGACATCGACGCGCGGGTCAAAGACGAGGCGCGCTACCCGGAGCTGTGCAAGGGCATCATCGATTTTCAGATCGTGAAGTACCGCAGCAGCGTCGGCGACCTCGACATCCCCGCGTACCTGTTCGCGCCCGCCCAGAAGCGCGGACCGAAAGGCCATGCCGCGATGATCTGGGTGCACGGCGGCGTCCACGGCAACTGGGGCATCACGATGTTCCCGTTCGTCAAAGAAGCCGTCCAGCGCGGCTACGTCATCATCACGCCGAACTATCGCGGCAGCACCGGCTACGGCGAGGCCTGGCACAAGGCCATCGACTACGGCGGCTACGAGGTAGACGACACGATCTCGGCGGTCGATTACCTAAAGACGCTGCCCTACGTCGATCCCGATCGCATCGGTATCATGGGCTGGAGCCACGGCGGTTACATCACGCTGCTGTCGGTATTCCGCGAGAACCATCCGTTCAAGGCGGGCGCCGCAATTGTTCCGGTCACCAACCTGGTGTTCCGCCTGTCCTACAAGGGACCGGACTACCAGTGGGATTTTTCGACAATGAAGCGGGTCCAGGGGTTGCCGTTCGAGAAGAGGGAGGAGTACATCAAGCGCTCGCCGCTCTACCACGTGGACAAGCTACAGGTACCGCTGCTTGTGCACGTGTCCACCAACGACCAGGACGTGAACTACGTCGAGGACCAGCAGATCGTGGATGCGCTGCGGTCGCGCAAGCCGGATCTCGCGGAAACCAAGACATACGTGGATCCCGCGCCCTGGGGCGGCAGCGTCGGCCACGCGTTCAGCCGTCGCGTCGAACCGACAACGCTGGAGCGAAACGATTCCCCCGCGCAGATCGATTCGTGGAACCGCACGTGGGTGTTCTTTGAATGGATCCTGCGGCCCTACGAGGATCGATCGAAGCCGATTCCGCCGCCGAGCACCGGCCCACGGAGACCGGGGGGAGAGTAGAAGAACCGTCCGAGGGTCCGAGCGTTCGAGGGTCCGAGAGTCCGTTCGGTAGTCGGGAGTCGGTAGACCGTAGTCGGTGGCAAGCCTGTCGAGGGTCAGGCCGACTACTCGTCTGTGACTTCCGTTTTTTGGCCGGAATTCGTCTCGTCTCGAGAGATTCGGAGTCGGCACAGGGAACGGGTGCCCCACCGCCCGAGCCGGGCTCCGCAGGCGGGGAGAACTCCTCGCAGTGCGTCGTCTTCCGACCTGACGCCCGACGGCTGGCGCGACGGCTCCCCGACGCAGAACCGACGAGTACGGCCGCGTCGGGGGCCCGCCGGCGCGCTGCGCCGGGAAGACGCCGCACCTGCTCGTCGTTCTCCGCCTCTCGACCGCCGCTGCTGCGCACGGCTCGTTCAGTGGGGCACCCGCTCCCCGCGCCGCGACCCCGAATCGCGGGCGTCGACCAAGCGGCGCCGCGCAGTCACATCCTCGTCTAATCCGGCGAGACTTCGCCGCGGCGCCGCTGACTACCGCCTACCGTCTACGGACTACGGCGGCCGGACCTTCGCACCTCCGGACTTCCGAACGTTCGGATTTTCTACCCACTACTCGCTACTGACTACTTGTCTTCACATACCGCTCGAACCACCCGATGATCCGGTTGAGGCGATCGATCAGGTGCTTCTCCTCGCGCAGGCCGTGGCCTTCGCGCGGGTAGATCACGAAGTCGCTCGGCACGCCGTAGCGCTTGAGCGCGCGATACAGCTGCTGCCCCTGGCCGATCGGGTCGGTGGTGTCCGCTTCGCCGTGCAGGATCAGTGTCGGTGTGCGGGCGTTCTTGATGAAGGTGATCGGCGAGCACTTGACGAAGCCATCCAGCTTCTCGTAGGGCAGGCCGAAGAACCATTCGTCGTACTCCGGCCCGTTCTCGGTGCCGAATTCACTGGCCAGGTCCGACAACCCGGCTCCGACGATCGATGCCTTGAAACGCGTCGTTTGCGTGATCGCCCACGCGGCCATGTAGCCGCCGTACGACCATCCGCCGATGCCCAGATGCTGCGGATCGGCAACGCCCGCGTTCACCAGGTAATCCACGCCCGCCATCACGTCCTTGAAGTCGCCGCCGCCCCAGTCCGCGCGGTTCAACTCGATGAACTTGTGGCCGTAGCCCACCGAGCCGCGGATGTTCGGGCAGAGCACCGCGTAACCACGCGCCGCGAGCAGTTGCCCCCACGATTCGAACGAGTCGGACCAGCGGCCCGTCGGGCCGCCGTGCACGAGCACGACGAGCGGCAGGGGCGCGCCCTTCGACGCGGCAGACGGCCGCAGCAACGCTGCTTCGATCTCCACGCCGTCGAAGCTCTTGTAGCGGAAGAACTCCGGCTTCACCGCCGGCGGACGCTGCCATTGGTCGTTCACGTGCGTGAGCTGCTCGTCACCCGACGCGCCGCGAACGTAAATCTCCGGCGCGACCGTGGCAGTCTCCCCCACGAACACGAGCGTGCCCTTCGGGCCGACGGCCAGCGTGGTCGGATTCACGCGTTCCGGTTCGGTCATCTGCCGCAGCACGCGGTCCGGTCCCGCGCGGTAAAGACGGCTGTGAAAACCATCCTGCACGATCGCCGCCAGGCCTCCCTCGGGCAGCCACGTGACGGAGCCGATCGGCCGGTCGATCGTGGTGGCTGTCATGTTGCGCGCCACCGTTTCGCCGATTCGCTGCAGGTAGAGGTCGTGCGGGTCCGGGCCATCAACGCGCGAGCCGACGTAGGCGAGCGTCGCGCCGTCGGGCGAGATCGACACCTGGCCGAACGGCCCGCGGGGGGACGCGAGCGTCGTCAGCCGGCCGTCGGTCGGCGACACCGTGCAAATCTTCCTCGTTTCCTGTTCGGTCTCGGGTTTGTCGGTGGCGACGACGACGAGGGCGTCGCCGCGCGGCGTCCATTTCAAGTCCGAGATGTCCCACGGATCGTGCGTGACCTGGCGGACCGCCCGCGTCGCCATGTCGACGATCCACACGCGCGTCCGCTTGTCGTCCTTGTCAACCACCCGCGCATCGTCCTTGTCCTTCGTCTTCTTCTCTTCCGCGTCGGTGCGCGGTTCGCCGGCGAGGAACGCGATGCTCTTGCCGTCAGGCGACCAGTCGAAGCTGCGCACGCGGTTCTTCCCGTCGGTCAGCTTCGCCGCTTCGCCGCCCTCCATCGACAGCAGGTAGATCTGGTTCCCCTCTTCCCGAGTGGAAAGGAAGGCCAGCGTGCGCCCGTCCGGCGACCAGCGGGGCGACGACTCGGCAGTTTCGGTGAACGTCAGGCGGCGCACGTCCTTCGATACGATGGTCGCGAGCCAGATGTCGCGGTTGCGGTCGGTGCCTTTCGGCGGCTCGGAGACGACGAACGCGACGCGCGAACCATCGGGCGAGACGCGCAGGTCCGAGAGCGAGCGCATGCCGAGCGCCTGTTCCGGCGTCAGCACCGGGCCGGCCGCGACCTGCATGGCGAGAACGAACGAGAGGAGAAGCGCCCGCATGTCTGCCCCCTGGGGGAAGCTCGGCCCGGCTCGGCGGCGTGATGGCCACAGAGACGGGACCGATAGCGCTGTCGTCTACTTCGGGAACGTGATCTTCGCCGACGTCTGGAACTGTTTCAAGTCCGAGTACTTCGCATCGGTCACCGCGCGCCCCAGCCTGGGATCGGCACCGGCCGCCAGTATCATTGGACCTTCATAGACTTCGGTCATCCTCGACGGCAGCCAGAGGCCCAGGCGATCGTCGCGCTGGTAAGTCACGTCGATGTCGGCCAGGCTCTGGAGATCCACCTGCTCGCGACTCGTCGGGTTCGCGTGCGGCAGCGGCTGTGGCGGAGGCGGTGGCGGTGGTGGAGGAGGAGGCGGCGGCGGTGCCGCGCCGGTCCCGCCGGTCGAAGGCGGCGGGGGTGGCGGTGGGGGCGGCGGTGGCGGTGGCTGGGGCGGCGGTTCAGACCCCAGGACCTTCACTTCCCTCGTCACCCTCTGATCGGCGAAATGTCGCAGCTGCAGCCGGGCCCGGATCACTGTTCCGTCGGCGGGCGCCACCCAGATCGTCCCCTCGCACGGCACATCGGTGCCGTCGCGCTTCATGATGAGCGTGGGTCGCCTCACCTCGGTAAAGCCGATCTCCCAGGTATCCACCGGCCCAAATCGCTTCGTCCCCTTCTTCCTGAAGGTGAACCGCCCGACGTTTGCCGGGTGGAAGAAGAACAGCGTCGTCGTCGGGACGTTGAAGTTCCGGATGGCGGGCCCGACGTTGTAGCGCGCGCTCTCGTTCGAGATCTTCGTGACCGCCGAGGCGTCGAACGACGGCTCCATGAAGAGCTGCCGGAGCCGATCGATCCGATCGCTCACCGTCTTGCCGTCCACCTCGATCACGTCGCGGAACCCGATCCAGCCGACTGCGCCCTCGGCCCGGACGATCACGAACTCGGCAGTCAGCCGCCGCGGGCGCAGGTTCAGCGTCTCGGTCGAGGTGCTCTGTTGGTACTTTTCGACGACGACGATGAGCGAGGCCTGCTCGCCGTACGCGGCGACGTACCGCGCCATGCGGGCCACCACCTCGTCGAGCGTCGGCTCAGTGCCCTGCGGCCAGGCGGCAGGGCCCCCAAGGCGGCAGCCGCCGTTGGGTGCCTTGGCGGCAGTGGCCTGGAGCAGGGTTCCGGCCGCGGCGACGAGGAAGAGGACGACGGGCAGGGCGAGAGACGACCGGCGGGTCCAACCGCGCATTGTGGGCTCCTCGGACAGGCAGGCGGCCAGATCGTAGCACAGACGGGCAGCCTGCCTCGGGCGCGGATACGGTTATCGCCCCCGGTCCCGCCTGTCGCCCGCGCGGCGATCGTCTTTGGCGCCGGCGGCGCCGGCCCGCACGGTGATGCTCACCGGCGCAAGGCCGTCCGCTGTCGCCCGCAGCACGATGTCTCCCGGCCGCCCTGTGGTTTGAACCAGCACCTGCGCGAAGCCGTTGAACAGACGCCTGTGCGCGCGCGGCTGCGCGCCTGCACTCGGCGGCGACAGCGGCGTGGCAACGAACCTGTCAGCCTCGTGGCTGCTCGGATCTCCGTTGCCCACGCCGATGATTCGCCCCGGTCCGGTGACGTCGAACGTGATGTCGTTCGCCGCAACGGGGACCGTGCGGCCGCGGTCGTCGACGGCCGACACCGTGACGATGGCGAGATCGCGGGGATCCGCGGCGATCGCAGAACGATCCGGGACGAGCCTCAGCGTTGCCGGCCGACCGGTTGTCTCCACCACGTCGCGGGACACTTCTCGTTCGGAACGATATCCGATCGCCTCGAGCCGGCCCGCTTCGTACGGCACCTGCCACTCGGCGTGACCGTAGCGCTCGACCTTTCGCGACCCGAGGTCGCGGCCGTTCAGCGTCAGCCGGACCTCGTCGGCGTTGGTAAACGCCCACACGTCGATCGGTTGCCCTTCGCGTCCCGGCCAGTTCCAGTGAGGCAGGAGGTGGAGGACCGGCGCATTGGTCCACCAGCTCTTGTAGTACCAGAAGAGGTCCTTCGGGAAGCCGCACGTGTCGAAGATGCCGAAGTGGGAGTTGATGCAGGGCCACTCGTACGGCGTGGGCTCGCCGCGATAATCGAATCCCGTCCAGACGAAACCGCCCGCCAGCCATGGCCGCGCGCCGAAGAAGGAGACCCATTCCTGCGCGAGCTCGCCCCAGGCGGGCTTGTGCCGGTCGTAGGCCGACAGGTAGCCGCGCGTCTTGTCCACCGCGTACTCGCCGCGCGTGGATACGGTGCTGGCGATTTCCGATCCGATCAGCGGCTGGCGCGGATGCTCGGCGTGATAGCGATCGATCTGATCCATGTAGTAGTTGAAGCCGCGCACGTCCACCACTTCGTTCACCCCGGCGTACGCCCCGCCGTTGCTCCCGTAGGTGACCGGCCGCGTCGCGTCGAGCTGCTTGACGGCGCGAACCATCGTGCGGGCGATGCGGTTGCCGCGCGTCGTGCCCTGCTCCGGTTCCTCGTTGCCGATCGACCAGAGGATGACGGACGGGTGGTTGCGGTCGCGCCGCACCATGGTGCGCAGCTCCCGCAGCGCGAGATCGTTGGCGTTGAACTGGCGCGTCTCGTCCATCACCAGCATGCCGACCTCGTCGCACGCGTCGAGGATCTCCGGGGCGGGAGGATTGTGCGAGGTACGGTACGCGTTGACCCCCATCTCCTCGAGGCGCTCGATGCGATACCGCTGCAGGCGATCGGGCACGGCGGCGCCGACACCGGCGTGATCCTGGTGGTTGCACGTGCCGTTGATCTGCACCCGCTTGCCGTTGAGGAAGAACCCGCGGTCCGGATCGAAGAGGATGTCGCGAACGCCGAATCGCGTGGAGACCTGGTCCACGATGCTGGTGCCGATGCGAACCGTGGACTCCAGACGGTACAGCGCGGGCGTGTCGAGCGACCACCGAACGACGCGGGGAAGCCGCGTGGATTGACGGACCTCCGTTTCCTCCCACGCAGCCACTCGCACCGCGGGTGCAAGCAAGGTGGCCACCGTCGTGCCCTGCGGATCGACGATGCGCGATTCCAGCCGAACGGTTGCCGCCCGGTCGCTGTCGTTCGCAACGAGGGTCGTGATTTTGACATCGCCGGCGGCCGGCGCAACGGCTTTGGCGCGCGCGCTCCCGCGTGCCGGCAGCTCTTTCGGGCGCGCGGCGACGTACACGGCGTACTGCGGGAAGTGGACCGGCGCCGTCGTTGTCAACCAGACGTGCCGATAGATGCCCGCGCCCTCGTAGAACCACCCTTCGGCCTGCGTGGCGTCGACGCGCACCGTAAGAACGTTGTCGCCGACCCGGACGAAGTCGCTGGCATCGAAGCCGAACGGCGCATAGCCGCCCTCGTGCCGACCGAGCAGCACGCCGTTCAACCAGACGTGGCAGTCTCGGAAGACGCCGTCGAAATCGATGGAAACCCGCCTGCCCGCGTCCGTCTCCGAGAGGGCGAAGTGCCTGCGGTACCAGCCGATCGAGGTTCCCGGGAACGCGCGCCCCACGGGCTTGAAGCCATGGGAAACCAGTTCGCCCGTTCGCGGCCCCTGGACGAACGGCAGTTCCACCGCCCAGTCGTGCGGCAGATCGACGTCGCGCCAGCCGGCATCGTTGTATCCCGGCCTCACCGGGCCGCTGCCGCTGGTAACCTTCGCCCAGGCCTCATTGCCGCCGAACCCAAAATCGCGATCGACGTCGGCCGCGTTGCCGAAGGCGAACTTCCAGTCTGCATCGAGCGACAGGCGCTCGCGCGGGCCGGTTTCCGGGGACGACGTGGTCCGGAGTCCGGGGTCCGAAGTCCGGAGTCGGGAGTCCGAAGTCCGTGGTTCGACACGCTCACCACGCCCTGAGCCTGTCGAAGGGCGGAGTCCGCGCACCCCTTCAGCCGGACCGGGTACGGTTCGGGACGATTGCGACATGGGTGCCGTGATCGCGACGGCACCCAGGGCGAGCGTGAGAATCAGCGTCTTCATGGCGGCCTGATCATATTAGGAAATCCCGCGCGAAGCGCGGTGACCGGGATGCCGTCGGTCGATACCCGGACCCTGTCCTGAAAAACGCGGCATAATCGACAGGAGGTCATCGATGCCAGACCTGGTGCGGTGCGCATGGGTACGCGACGATCCGCTGTGTCGGTCGTACCACGACACCGAGTGGGGAGTCCCGCAGCACGACGACCGGAAGCTGTTCGAACTGCTGGTGCTCGAAGGCGCCCAGGCGGGACTGAACTGGATGACGATCCTGCGCAAGCGAGAGGCGTACCGGCGCGCGTTCGATCAGTTCGATCCCGCGAGGGTCGCCAGGTATGGGGATGCGCGGGTCGCTCGCCTTCTCGCCAACAGCGGCATCGTGCGGAATCGTTTGAAGGTCCTCGCCGCGGTCCAGAATGCCAGGGCGTTACTCGAGGTCCGGGCCGAGTTCGGCACCTTCGATCGTTACCTCTGGCAGTTCACCGGGCACCGTCCCAAGGTGAACGCGTGGCGGACGACCGCTGCAATCCCGGCGCGTACAGTCGAGTCGGACGCGATGAGCCGCGACCTGAAACGTCGCGGGTTCGCCTTCGTCGGTTCGACCATCTGCTATGCCTTTATGCAGGCGACCGGCATGGTCAACGACCACGTGGTGTCCTGCTTTCGTTATTCCCAGGTGACGGACGCGCCGCCGCGCACCGGGCGGGCGGATGCGCGCAAAGGCGCGCCGCTTCCAGCGGACGTGTGAGGGTGTCATGGACGAAAAACGCCAACTGTTGCGCCACACCGTCGCGACGGTGGCCTACCGCGGGGGCAAGGCCGTGCGAGCCATGCCCGCCGAGTGCGCGCAGTTCCGGGTGAGCGGCACCAGCCGGACACCGATCGAAATCCTGGCGCACATCGGCGATCTGCTCGACTGGGCGCTGTCGGTTGCCAAGGGCGAACAGAAATGGAAGGACAGCACGCCACGCGCGTGGAATGCGGAGGTCGCCCGCTTCTTCGACGCCCTGGCCGTTCTCGACGCCTATCTGGCGTCGAACCTTCCGCTGGCGTGCCCACCGGAGGCCCTGTTCCAGGGTCCACTCGCCGACGTTCTGACACACGTCGGCCAGATCGCGCTGCTGCGCCGGTGCGCGGGGGCACCGGTGCGGGGCGAGAACTATTTTGTGGCGGACGTCGTCGTGGGCCGCGTTGGCCAGTGGCAGTCGCCGGCACGCAAGGAATTCGACTAAGTCCCATGAGTTCAGAACGCGGCTCACGCCCTGAGCATCGCGCGGTTCCGCCGGAAGCCGGCCGGCCCGAACGGGCCGCCGGCGGATCCTTGTCTACGGCTTCCTTGCGGAACCGCGCGATGCTCAGCGTGGCAGCACGTCACTTCGTGGTGGCACGTGAGCATGGACAGTAATCTGCTTTCTTCGCCTGTCGCGTGGCTGCGCCGCGCCCTGCCAGGGGCGAAGGTGTCGTCTGCGCCCGCCTACGAGCGGTGGTGCCGCGAGCACGGTCAGGCGATTGGCGATGCGGTGGATCGCGCGGGGACGCCACACCTGCGCATGTTCGATGCCCTCGGTTCCCGCATCGATGAAGTGCAGTTCCCGCCCGGTTACGCCGAGGCGCTCGCGCAGGGGTACCAGGCGGGCATCGTCTGGCGCGCCTTCGACGAACCGCGCTCGTTGCTTCCGTCCTTCGCGCTTGGGTACATCACGTCGTTCTTCGATCCGGGCATCTACTGTCCTTTCACGGTGTCGCTGTCGACCGCGCTGCCGCTCGACAAATACGCGAGCGCCGAGGTGAAGGCCCGCTTCCTGGCACCGCTGCTCGCGCGAGAGGGGCGCGCGTGGCAGGGCGCCACGTGGATGACGGAAGTCCGCGGCGGATCCGATCTCGGGGCAGGCGTCGAGACCCGCGCCCGGCGATGCGCCGGCGGCGACGACTCGTGGCGCCTCGACGGCGAGAAGTACTTCTGCAGCAACGTGGGCGCGGACGTCGCCGTCGTCGCCGCCCGCCCCGAAGGCGCCCCCGCAGGCGTGCGAGGGCTGCGCCTGTTCGTCGTGCCGCGGCTGCGGCAGGACGGCACGCTCAACTACACCGTGCGGCGATTGAAGGACAAGATCGCCACGCGATCGGTCGCGACCGGCGAAGTGCGCCTCGAGGACAGCGAAAGCTGGCTGCTTGGCGAGCCATACCCGGGCGTGTATCTGATCCTCGAAGTGCTGAACGTCTCGCGCATCGCGAACTGCATCGGCGGCGTCGCCCTGGCGCAGCGCGCGATCGCCGACGCCCTGGAATTCGCGCGCGGGCGCGTCGCCTTCGGCAAGCCGATCGTCGAACACCCCCTGCTGGCCGTGCAGTTCGCCGACCGCCTTGCGGCACTCGAAGGCGCATCGGCGCTGGCATGGGCGGCGGCGCGCCAACTCGACGCGGTATGGCAGCAGCGGCCGCCGTACTCCGGGCAGTACGATCTGTTCCGCCTGATGGCGCACCTGGCGAAGTACTGGACGGCGGAGAACGCCGTGCAGACTGCGGCGTGGGCGATCCAGATCTTCGGCGGCGTCGGCACGCTCGCCGAGAACCGCGTCGAGCGCTGGCTGCGCGAGGCGATGATCCTCGCCATCTGGGAAGGGACCGCGCATCGTCACATGCTGGACGGCCTCGAGGTGATGGAGCGCAAGGGCGCCCATCGCCTGCTGCTGGATCGTCTGCGACCGCTCTCGACGCCCGAGGCGATCGATCAATGGACGATGCGCCTCGGGCACTTCCTCGCCCGGGATCGCGCCGACCGCGAAGCGTCGGTTGAAGGCGTGTTCCGGGATCTCGCGGCGTTTGCGGCCCGCACGCTCGCGCGCGAGGTGGCGTAGTGGCGTAGGGACCGAGCTTGCTCGGCCCTTCACTTCGCTTTGGCCGCCTCCGCCTTCAGCCCCGCCACCTTGTTCCGGAGCCAGCCCTTCGTGTCTTCGTCCGCCAGCTCGATGGCCTTCTCGGCCGCCGCGATCGCCAACGGGTAGTTCTTCTGCTTGCCGTACGCCTCGCCAAGCGCGTCCCAGGCGTTCCAGTCGTGCGGCGAGATCTCGGTCATGCGCTTCGCGGCGGCGACCGCTTCGTCCAGGTGCAGCCCCTGCCGGGTCCAGAAGTTCGCGTACGTCCACAGCGGTCCCGACTCGTTCCAGTGCTTCTTCGCGTACTCAGGGCCGATGACGGCTAGCGCTTTGTCTTCGCGGCCGAACTTCAGGTACGCCTCGGCGGCATAGATCACGATGGCGGCCTGCGCGCCGTCCGGCGGGCACAACGTCAACGCCGCATCGGCGGCCCAAAGCCCGCTTTCCGCATTCGTCTTGCGGTCGGCCCAGTACACGGCGTAGCGCGTCAGGTCGAGTGCCATCAGGCGGGTGCGATTCTTCACCACGTCCGGACCGTAGGCCCCCACCGCAGCTCCCGGGTCGTTGCGCGCGTAATTCAACCCGGCGAGGCTCTTGTAAAAGGGGTCGATTGGCGACCGGTTCCGCTGAATGGCGAGCAGCCGCGCGCCGATTTCCTGCGCGCGCTCGGGATTGGTCTTCGTGCGCACGAGGAAGCCCAGGTACTCCTCGAGGACCAGCAGGTCGTCCGGGTACTTCGCGGCGAGCTGCTCGTACCACTCTGTCGCCTGTTCCTTCGACGACGACAGCGCGGTGCCGAGACGCCGGCCCACGCGTGTCTGGAACGGGCTGTTCGGGTACTTCTTCAGGAAGGCGTGGAGCGATGCTCCCTTCGAGGTGCCCGCGGAGGCAACCGCGAGGCGGTACTCGCCGTACTCGGTGTAAGTGACCCTGTACTTGTACGTGGGATCGATCATCGTCCCGACCTTGCCCTCTGGGTCGCGCGCGATACCGTCCCTCCACTTTTCGGCGGCTTCCGTGTCCCGGACGGCAGCTTCGTACTTGAGAGCCAGCTTGAACGCGGCTTCTGCGTCCTTCGGGCTGGCGGCGAAGCGTTCCGTGAGCGCCTTCACCGTGTCGATGCCCGTTGCGGACTTCTCGAGCGCCGCGATAAATGCCTCCGCAGGAGGCTGGTAGCCCACATGCCAGTCGATCGGCGTGCCGCGACCGTCGAGAATCATGGTCGTCGGGATGACCGTTACCTTGTATTTCTTGAACAGTTCGTCGTCGGCAGGCGCCGCCGAATCGGCGCGTACGAGAATGAAGTGGTCGTTCAGGAAGGCGGTGTGCTTCGGGTTCGAGAAGACCTGCTCGCCGAGCAGGATGCACTCCCCTCAACCAGGGCCGCCGAAGTCGATCAAAACCGGCTTGTTGCGCGCGGAGGCCGCAGCCAGCGCTTCGCTGAACGAGCCTTTGAACCACTCCTGCGCGGCGGCGGGAACGGCGAACAGGACGAAGAACCCGAGAAGGACCAAGCTCTTCATGCGACACCTCGACCGGGGAATTGTATCGGCGTTGGGGTTCATGAGCGAGGATTCTCCGCCGACGGCTCGCGAAGGCGCCGTTCCGCAGCCGAATAGCTCCCGGAAATGCGCGCTTTGCCCACGACCGCTCGGCCGGTTGGCCGCCTGCGTCAACTCGGTCCGGACCGAGTTGACGCCGGTGTCTGCTCGGCACCAGCCTTCATCCGGGCATGCTCAAGGACCTCGGTCCCAAACCAACGCTCCGCTTCCAGCCCGTTGTGCGCCTGACACCTCAACGCGATCGAGTCGACGCTCGCCTTGCCGCCGGCTGCGTACGGTATCAGGTGGTGGAATTCCAGTCGGCCGGTCTCGGTGCACCGGCCTGCGGCCCCAACGAACGCGCAGCGTCCCTCGTCTCGTGCCCAGACGGCCCGCTTGACCGCCGCCGGAATGTGCCTGCAGCAGCCGCCCCGGCGTTCCGGCATCTTGCGTCGCTCTGACCATCGCTCCGGCGCCCTTGCCGCCTCCACCGTGTGCCCTCGCTCGGACGCCCGGCTCGGCACGTGCGGACGCCGGGTCGCCGCCAGCTTTCTCTTTTCGAGGTCCGTGATCAGCACGGTCAGCGCGCGATCGAACACCGCGGCGACATCGCCGTCCGGGATTGTGTGCCGGAGCAGATCCTGGGCGCGGCGCAGCTTCGCATGCGTTTCGGCGCTGACCGTCATCTGGACCTTATAGCGCTCCGGCGCGAGAGGCGCGACAACGGCCGGACGCTTCGGCGGCGAACTGCCCGCAGAGACGAGGAGAAGCGCGGCGTCTGCACGTCCGCCAGCACTGGCCACCCCTCCCCCGGGCGCAGTGGAGTCGTCCGAGGTCGTGACCGCGCCCGCCGGTGCCGGCTCCTGCCCTCCTGCGAGCACCGCCGCCCCTGTTGCTCGTTCGTCCGCCACCGCGATCGTGCTTGTCGAGACGGAGAGGTTCGTCGCTGGAAGCTTGCGCACGGATGCGGGCACGTCCTCGCGAGGCCGAAGGCGTGCCACGAGCAATTCGACGTCGCGCTTGCTCTTGTTGTGCGCGGCGTCCAGAAGGTCGCGATGGTTCTCCATCGTCAGGTGCGGAGCCAGCAGCCCGACCGCGGTGAGGGTGATGACGCCTCGAGACAAACGTTCGAGGATCAGTGGGAACTTGCGCGCCGCTCTCGCCGCCTCAATGCGGTGATACGCGGAATGCTCCGACAAGTGGAGCACCTGGGTGCAGTACGTGAAGAGCGAGGAGCATCCCTGATCGAGATACAGCCGGCGAGCGTCGAGTTCGGCGAGCGACGCAACCAGGTCGGCGGTGGCTTCCGACTCGCGAGCGGCGAGTCGCTTGACCTCGGTCAGGAGATCGTTGTTGGACAGGGCGGCGAGCCTGGTCGTGATCATAACGGTCACAATATAAGCGGGCGATTTTCGACCCCTACACGTCGCTAGGGATGCGCGATCGCGAGCCCGGCCATGCTCGGTGACCGGCTTCGGTCGGAACGCCACGCTGAGGCAAACGTCGTCCGCGGAACGGCGAGACGACGAGGAGGATGAGAGGAGGCGGAAGTCGTGCGGGAAGAAGGTGTCAAGAGATTTCTGCGAGAGTCGCGATCTTCTTTGTGTGGGGCCGGCGCGCCGCGAGACCGCGGGAGGCCCGGCGAAAACGCCGTGCGACTGCGAGAGATCGGCGCGCAGCCGCGAGGTGTTCGAAGCGAGCCGCCCGGAGCGCGGCGCGGACTGAGAAGCGGTATCTCGGCCGGCGCCGGGCGGTCCTCGTTGAGGCATCAGGCGTCGTGCCGCGCTACTTCCGGACGAGCGCGTTCGTCTTCCGCGACGATGGCGTCGGCTTTGTGCCCGGTTTCGATGCCGGCAGGAAGTTCTCCATCAGCCAGACGCCCTCGTCCTTGCCCCCCACGCCACCTGTGTAAGCGATGCTCCGGCCGTCCGGTGACAACACGGCTTCCGTCATCAGATCCATGGTCAGGATCTTCTTCGGCGCACCGTTGTCGATTGAACACAGCCACGCTTCCTCGAGCGGTATTCCCGACGCCCGTAGCGAAGTCGCCGTGAAAACCAGCGCGCGGCTGTCAGGGGCCCAGCTGAAGTGAAAGATGGTTGCTCCCGTTGTGCACGGAAGCACTTTGGGTTCACCACCTTCTGTTGGAAAGATCCAGAAATTTCTCACCGCCTTGCCCTGGTCAAGCGTGTCAATGCGGGCAGCAAGCCATCGCCCGTCTGGCGATAGCGCTAACGGCACCTCGCGGCTGAGGCTCTTGTCCCTCAGAAGCTCCCGGGCAGCGCCATCCGAAAGACGGTGCTCCACAATCGCTCCCGAAGTCGGTCTTGTGCTCCCGGAATCGCGTTCCCGAACCTGCGTGTACACAGTCGAACCATCGGGCGTCCAGGCGAGGAGCAATGGATTCAACCCGCCCGGTCTTGCCGGCGCCATGATTGCTGATCCGCTCGGCGGCACCGTTCGGCACTCGCCGGTTGTCGTGTTGACGCGGTAGAGAGCATCCTGGCCCTGCTCGTCCCGGTTCCGTAACAGGACGTGTGTCCCGTCTGGCGTCCACCGGAGAGCCATCGACCAATACGTAATTCCCGCGAGACGCGCCGGGACGGGCACGACCGAGGTCATCGTCGTTTGCGTGTCGACCTGCCCGACCGAAAGGCGGACGTTCCGGTCCACGCCAGCGAAATTATCGCGGGCAATCCACGCCAGGCGGCGGCCATCCGGAGACCAGACCGGAGACGTGTTGTTGGTGGAGGAGGGGTCGTTGAGCCTCCTGCCTCCCCCTGCGAGGGTTCCTGACGTGGGGTCGAACGCTGCGACATGCACGTCTCTGCGTGCAGGCGTGTGAGCCGAATACAGCAAGGCTCCTCGATTCGAGAGACCCATGGGCCGGCCGACAAGCTCTCGAAGCAACTGCGGCTCCGCGTGCGGTCTTCCGTTGACGATCTTGAACAACGTCAGTCGACCTCGTGCTTCATATGTGCCGCCGTAGAGCACCAACGCGCCGTCGTCTGGCGTCCAGGCGACAACCTTGTCGGCGATCGAGCTGGATGCAACGGCGATTCCTACGCCCCGCGCAGCAGGGATCATGAAGATCCCAGACTGGCCCAGGCTGGCAGATCCGGTCGACTGGCTAAGGCTGACAGAATAGGCGATCCAGCGCGAATCATGCGACACGACGCCCGACCCGATGACCCCCGTTGCCGTAGCAAGCTCAGAGAAACGGCCATCAAGTGATATCCACCCCAGACTTGAATCGCCCGCCTGCACAGTGGCGGCGAGGATTGATTTGCCGTCAGGCGCCCAGTCGAGCACATGGCTGAACTTGCGTGATCCGGATCCGGTAATCGGCCGTGGTCGAGATATCGCAGTCTGAACGTCCGCGATCCTCAGTTCTGAAGAAATCCGCGCGTCTGCCCCTACTGAGGTCCAGGTGTACGCAATGAACCGACCGTCACGCGACCAGACAGGGCTGCCGGCCATGTCCGTCCACGCGCGGTCCTTCGGAATTGCCGTCAGCCGCCTGACTGTACCTGACGGGATGTCCTTGACAATCAGGTCGGCCGTCTGCTCGTCTACACCCGCAACCGATCGCCCATCGGGCGAGATCTGGCTGTAGTCTGCGTTGTCCCACGTCTTCCAGACCTGCCTGATCGTCGGCGCAGTCGCATTCGTCGGTGTTCCCTGGTCCAAGACAGCAAGCCGCCCTCTCGCAGCCTCCGCCCATTCCGTCTGATCTGCATATTCCCGCACGACCGCCTCGTACGCCTTCCGCGCCTCCGACATGCCGAGGCGTTCGTAGCAGAGACCAATATGCAGCTGCGCGCGCGCCTTCTGCGCCTTGGTGGCGTCCGCCGCCGCCAGGACCTTCTTGTACGTCGCGATGGCCGCATCCAGCTTGCCTTCGACCTGCTCCTGGTACTGGCCGGTGCCAAGGAGCGCGTCCGCGCTCGACTGGCGCGCCGGCGCGGCCTTCTGCTGGCCGCTTGTCACAACCAGTCCCGCGGTCACCGCGATAGCGACGAACGCCGTAACGGCCGCCCGCCTGTGCCACACGGTCATTGTCTTCGTGCCTCCTGACGGGTCAGCCTATCGCACCGGCCTCGGTGGCGCGTCAGCGCCGGGTCAAGAACCACGTCAAGATTCGTCCCAGCGGTCAGCGCGCAGTGCCGGGCAGGTCCGCAAGAAGCTGTAGATCCCGATTCCGCCGGCCGCCGTGCGGCCGGCCGGCTTTCGGCGGACCTGCCCGGTGCTGCGCGCTTCCGACACGCCGGTCGTGTCATCCGTCGAACCGGTATCCGAGACCGCGAACGCCAACGACGAACCGCGGCGTGGAGGGATCGGGCTCGATCTTCGCGCGCAGGTTGTTGACGTGCGTGTAAATGACACGATCGGTGAGGAACACGTCCGGACCCCAGACGCGCTGCAGGAGCTGCTCGACGGTGACGACGGTGCCGCGCTGTGCGAACAGCGTCTTCAGGATCTTGAATTCGGTCGCCGTCAAGCGAAGCGGCTGGCCGGACCTCGTGGCCTGACACCGGCGGAAATCAACACGAAGGTTGCCTGCCTCCCAGATGTCTGGATCGGGCGGCCTGTCGTCGTGCGTTCGCCGCAGGACGGCGTTCACTCGGGCAATGAGTTCGAGTCGGCCGTATGGCTTCGTCACGTAATCGTCCGCGCCCACGGCAAGGCCAAGTACCTTGTCGGCTTCCTGGCTCTTCGCCGTCAGCACGATGATCGCGGACTTGACGCCGGCCGCCCTCAGGTTGCGACAGACGACCAGCCCGTCGCGCCGCGGTAGCATCAGATCGAGCAGGATCAAATCGTACGCATTCTGCCGCGCCATCGTTTCGGCCGACTCGCCGTCCTCTGTCATGTCGACAGTGAAGCCTTCGAGCTCCAGGTCGTCCTTGAGCCCCTCGGCAATCATCGCCTCGTCCTCGACAATCAGGATGCGCATTCAGGTCTCTCGCGAGGCAGGCGCATTGTCACCGTCGTTCCCTGGCCCGGTTCGCTCTCGATGTCGATCGTGCCGCCGTGCGCCGAGACGATGTGCTGCACGATGCTGAGCCCGAGGCCGGTGCCTCGCGCCGATGCAGCTACGCCGTGACCGCGGAAGAAGCGCTCGAAGATGTGCGCCTGCTCGTCGGACGGGATGCCGATGCCCTTGTCCCGCACGGCAACGACAAGGTCCGATTCGACGGCTTGCGCGTCGAGCCAGATGGTGTCGCAGCCGGGCGAGTACTTCACGGCATTGTCGAGCAGGTTGTGAATCGCTCGAGCAAGGGCGGACCGGTCTCCGCGGACGATCGGCAGGTCGTCCGCAATAGTCGCTTCAAGCCGCTTGTCGCGCTCGAGGGCGGCCTGAAACTCTGCGGCCGCCTGGCGCAGCCACGCCGTCGTCTCGATCGGTTCGAGCCGGTACTCCTGGCGGCCCTCCTCCATTCGAGCGAAGTCCAGGACGTCCTCCACGAGACGACTCAGACGCTCGGCGGCCGCCACGACCTGGGCATAGTAGTGGTGCTTCCGGTCCTCGGTGCTCACGCGGTCGTGCAGCAGCATCTCGCCGTAGTGGCGAATCCCGGTGAGCGGCGTCCGAAATTCGTGCGACACGGCCGAGACGAATTGCGATTTCAGGCGCGCCACCGCCAGCTCGCGCGACACGGTGCGAAGCGTCATCATCGTCCCAACCACCAGCGAGGCCACTGTGACGGCCAGCATGGCCATGTACAGCCATTGACGGCGGTAGAAGCTCGCCAGGAGCGCATCGGGGTGGCGTAATCGAACGTCGATTCTCCACGTGAATCCCGCATCGTGGACGAGGCGTGCGGTGGCAAACCGCGGATCTGAAGTCGGCGAAAGCTCGCCGGCGCCAGATGTGAAGAGCGGCGTCCGACTGACATCGGTGAGTGTCAATGCCGCCTCGTCGAGAACGGCACTGAACACCACGGGCCAGACGTACTCGCTCAAGGCCGAGGTTGACAACACGACGCCGCGCATTTGATCGGCAGACGAGGCCGTAAGCGCCACGAACAGCCGGCCGTCAATCGAGAGTGCGCGCGTGGATGACGCGCCAGCGACAGCGCCTTCCTCGACGATCGCCTCGACGGCACGCGTGAGGGAGCGTTTCTCGGCTTCACCCGCGGCAAGGGCGTCGATCTCCGCGTCGTGACCCGCCTGGCGATCGAGAATGCGGCGTACTTGCTCCGAGTAGGCCCAGTACCAGACACGGTCGAGTGACCAGCGTCCCTGCACGAGGTCGCGAAAGATTCGTCGCGCGCACGACTCGCGCACCTTTCCGTCGGGAGCGGCAACACACAGCGCGCAGATAGCGAGAAGGTCGACGGGCACGCCGTCGGCGTTCGTGCCCGCAAGGCGCTCGAGGTCCCGGTAGACCGATGCGGCCAGGTTTTCGCGCCCGGCGTTCCTGTAGGTGCGTGCGAGCCTGACGAGCACATCGGCGTGCACCGTGGGATCGCTGGTACGGAGGAGCGCGCGGTACGCGGCCGCGGCGCGGGTGAGATCGCGTTCCGCGAGCTCGATCCGTTCGGCCGCCAGGAGCGCGCGCGAGGGGGTACGTGTTGGAGCTCGCCTTTCGGTCGATGCCGGGATCTGGTAGAGAAGCCGGTGAGCAGGCCAGGTGGCCGCGCCGGCTCGACCGGCTGCAAACAACGCCGTGGAGTCAGATCGCTCGAGCGCGGAACGAAGAGGGGCGGGCAAATCGCCCGGCTCGAAGGTCGACTCGGGCGAAGACGCAGCGAGCGCCGCCCCCCATCGCTTCAGTTCCGCTTCGAGCGCGGCGGCGGCGCGATCGGCGAGCGTGTCGCGTCGTTCGCGGAGTTGCTGTTCGGCGAGCCTGCGGTCCTGACGCAGCGTGACAAGGCCCAGGACGGCAAGCACGAATCCGGGCAGGATGACGGCCAGCGCAAAGAGCAGCAGCGTGCGCCGCGACGGAGGCCTCGTGCGACGGTGTGGATCTGGCGCGCGCATCGGATCGATTGGGTCTTATAGCACAGACCGGCACGCCGAGTGCGCGCGCTTGACCCAATCTTGACCAGGTCCGCCCTACGGCAACGTCCACACCGCCTTCAGTCGCCTGTATTCGGCGACAGGCAGCTGGACGAGCACCGGGCTCTTGTCGGCGTCCAGCCACCTGATCGTGTCGAGCAACGCCGGTTCGGCCATCGCCGTGCATCCGGCCGTTCCCGCGTCCGGTCCCCTCCAGATGTGCAGGAAGATGCAGGATCCGGCACCGGGCTGGGTCGGCTGAGGGCGGGGCCCCCAGCGCGGTACCCGCGCTGGGGTGCCATTGTGTTCGACGACGACGCCCCACTTGTAGAGTGGCTCGGCCCACATCTTTTCGGAACTCGTCCAGTCGGCGCGATCGACCTGTTGCCGCGTCACCAGCCTGTTGTAGTGCGTGGAAAGGACGTCATCCACGCACTCGACGTTGTGACCGAGGAGAATGTCCTTGATCGGGCGCCGCCGCCCGTCGATACTGAAGCCCCTCGGCGTTCCCGCGGCAACCCCGGGAGGATCACGATGAGGATGAGGACTCTCGCTGGCGTCCTGACCACCGCGTTTCTCGCGGTGGCCACGCTCGCATTCACGCAAGACAAGTTCGGCGTCGCAATCTATCCGGGCGCAAAGCCGGACACCGCGACGGCCGATGCCGTGAAGAAGATGATGAAGAGCGAGGCGGAGTGCTATCGAACGACCGACAGCGTGCAGAAGGTGCTGGCGTTCTACAAGAAGCAGTCGAACCTCGCCGAGAAGGGCACGACCGCCGACGGGGGCATGTTCCAGAAGAAGGACGATCCCAAGGTGTCACTCACCGTGCAGAATCCCTGGATGGACATGACGACCGGCACGATGATGAAGGACACCCTCATCACCATCGTCAAACAGTAGGAGTGTCGATGCCCGAGGAACTCGTCCTGTGTGTTCGCCGCAAGCTGCTGGAGGAAATCGGACCGTTCCAGGGAATCCAGACGGGCCTCGGGCCGTACATCCCACGCATCCTCGAGGCACAGAACACACTCTCGGTTGCCCGCTCGCAGGCGGAGCACGATCCCTCGCTGAAGCAGATCATCCCGTACGTCCTGATCAGGAAAGGGGACAGGTGGCTCCACTACGTGAGAGGAAAAGGCTCGGGCGAAAAGCGGCTCGTGGCGAAGGGCTCAATCGGCATCGGGGGGCACATCAACTACGGTGACGAGAAGCTGTTCCTGGACGGACTGGCGTTCTACGAGGAGGCGGTCCAGCGCGAACTGCACGAGGAACTGCGGATGGAGGGGCGCTTCGGGACGCGAATCGTCGCCCTGCTAAACGACGATTCGGATCCGGTCGGGCAGGTGCATCTCGGGGTCGTTCACGTGTGCGAGCTGACCCGCGAGAACGTCTCCAAGGGCGAAGCGTGCATCACCGATCTCCGGTTCCTCTCCCTGCCGCAACTGCTGGAGCGGCGCGAGCAGTTGGAGACCTGGTCGCAGATCTGCCTCGATTTCATCCTGACGCCCCGGCCTGAAGGCCGGAACCTACAGGCGCTGTAAGTGCCTCAAGGCCGGGGGCCCGTTCGGCGGATGTTCACCGTGTGCAGATCCAGGCCTGCGGGCAGCGCCTGGAGATCGATCTCGACACGCAACCCTTCGGTCACCTGCCGCCACCGGTAGACGCCCGGCTCGCTCTCGACCTGTTCGCGGCCGTGCGGCGGTTCGAGAAAGGCCTTCGCGGCGTCCAGGCTCGCGTGCTCGGTCGTCCACCCCCGCGCCAGCGCTTCGGTCACGTAGCTGCGCAGCAGCTTCGGCCAGTACTGCTCGAACAGCTCGTTGGACGCAAACATGTCGCTCCACGCCACCTCGCCGCCATAGGCGACGACGACACCGACGAGACGGTCCTCTTTTCCGGCACCGATCGCGCGCCGGAACCTTCGTTCGAGCTCGTCCGCAAAGGCGTCAACCGATCGTCCGAGCCGCGATTCGCGATACACCTTCGCATACGATTCGGTCGGCGCGGCGGTCGCGACGAGGTTGTCGATGACGCGCGCCGAGATCGGCGCCTCCAGCGGCGCTCCTGCGCTTCCGGCCGCCGGCGCGGTGGTCGCCTCGCGCACCGACGCCCACACGCGAGTCTGGCTCTGGTCGACCACCGCCTGCTCGCGCACGCTCGGGTGCACGATGACCTTCGACGCGTTGAACTGGGCGGCGCCCGCCCAGCGGCCATGTTCGACGCAGAAGACGTCCAGCGGGAGCGGTTCGCCGCCGGGTGCGACGATCCGGTCCTTCGCGATGATGCGGTCCTGCTTGCCGCCCGACACGAGCTCGCCGGCAATCAGCAGCAGGGGCTTCCGCCCGCGATTGATCAGCACGAGCCGGTTCACCTCGTCTCTGCCCTGCGATGACGGCAGCGGCCGCCCGTCGCGCGTGCGCCTCAGGATCACATCGCCCATCTCGCGCACCACCACGTCGCCGCTCGCCAGTCCCTGATCCAGCGTCACGAACCCGCTCGTGTCGACGCGGCCGGATGCGATGACGGGGAACAGCGTGACGTTCTCGTAGGTGACTCCCGACAGCACACTGAGCGCCCCGCGCCCGCCGGGCCCCGCGGCGCGAATTGCCGAAAGTGGCGGCGCGAACAGCGCCAGAGCAGCCAGCATGACCGCGAGGGCGACGCCCAGGTAGCCGATGCATGCCAGAGATGACATGGATTCCGGCGAGTGAAGTCCGAAGCGGTTGCGCAGCATATCGACACCTCCTGTGCGCGGCATCGCGGGTACCCTCTGGCCGCCTTCGGGGATAGAACGGGGAGGTGTCGATTCCTTGCAGACCGGGCGCGTGCGGGAACAGCGCACGCCCCCCAAGTAGGAGGATCGCGTTGACGGCAGCGGCCGCGCTCCTACCGCCAGGTGGCGCCGCCGTCGTCGGTCACGAACCGGCGGCCGTCGCGCGCGGTGACGGTCGCATGAAGGGCGTCGCGGGCTTCGACGGCAACGAGGTCGATCCGTTCGGGGAACGGCCGCGGTTCCCAGCGCTCGCCGTCGGTGGCCAGCAGAACCGTGCCGGCGCTTCCGACGAGCCAACACACGGTCGCCGTTGGTGCGGACCCGGCAAGCAGGCTCGCCGAAGCGTGATACGACTGCAGATTCCAGGTGATGCCGCCGTCGCTTGAGCGCGAAATGCCGCCGGCGGATTCGAGGCGCCAGCGGATCGACTGGCCGGGCACGACAATGACGACAGGCGTCGCAGCGGCGAAAGCGCGTTCGCCGACGCGAAAGGACTCCGCCCTGAGCTGGGCACTTACCGCAGTTTTCGCCTGGGTGGGCGGGGGAGTGGCCGCTACCTTGACGGACTCAACGCGATTCAGGACGACGGGCGCAGCCGTGGGCGCGGCGAGGGGAGCGGCCTGGGCCTGCGCCTGGGGCGTGGGCGTCTGCGCGACCGCCTGTTGACCGAGCGCCTGCTGGCGGAACTGCGCCACATTTCCGGCGATGCCCGGGCTGACCTGCGACGGCTGGTTCTGGCGCGCCTCGACCTGGGGAGCCGCGATCCGTTCCGTGGGGGCGGCGGGCAGATGCCGCGCAGGCGTGGTTGGCCGAACCTCGTCGCGGGTGGTTGCGGAAGCGGCGTCCGCGCGCGCGACGCGCTTCGCAGCTTCCGCGGGGCTGCTCTTGACGGGCGTCGCCGGTTCGGGCACCGCGGTCCGGGCGGAGGAAACCGGCCGGTTCTCCGCAACCGGGGGCCGCGCGACGGGCAATTGCTCCGCAACCGGAGCTCGCCCTGCCATCGACCGGGCCGTGCCGGCCGGCTGCGGCACAAGCATCGTAGACCTGATGCCAACATACAGGAGGACAACAACGGCGACGCCGACGGCGGGCACCGCCCAACGGAGCCATGCGACGGACGGTCGAACCTTCGCCACCGGGCTTGCGGGCACCAACGTCGATCCGGCCAGCGCAAGCGCGTGCTGGCATCGCAAACACGCGGACGCATGCCGCTCGACGGCTTCGCGTTCGGGCGCGGACAAACCACCCTCGACGTAGGCAGCAAGGTCGCCGGCCTGCGGGCAGGCGTCGGCCGCGCCCGCCGAGGCACGCAGCCCGGCGCCGAGCATGCGGTCGATCGCGGCGTCACGGTCCCGGTCGCGTTTCACGATGCCTCCAAGGTAACTGTTTGGCGCTCCGACGAGCCCGCCAAACAGTTACTAGGTACGAACGAATTCAACGTCATCTCTTGCACAACTGGTCCCTGGTGCCTGCCGGGCGATGGCCCCTGGGTCCCCGGTCCCTGGTGCCCCTGATCCCTGATCCCTGATCCCTGTTTTTCACGTCGCCTGATCCAGATCGGGCGGAAGGGCCCGCGCCAGATCGAACGCCGGATCCGATCGCGCATACTCGAAACACGCCGCCACCTGCGTCTCGTCAAGGCCGTATTGCTCGCGCAGCCGGCGCTCCACAGCCTGCCGAATCTCCTGCCTCGTCCGGTCGAGCCTGCGCGAAACCGTCGCCTCCGACTCGGCAAGCACGCGGCCCACGGCGGCAAGCTTCATCTGCTGCGTGTAGTAGAGAGCAAGCCGCAGGCGGTCGCGGGGCGGCAGGCTGGCGAGCGCTGCCGCCAGCGCGGCTCGCACCATGGGGAGGTGGCGATCGCGATCCACGTCCGGTTCGTCCACTAGCGCGGCGACCTGCCGTGCCCGTTCACCTTCCGGCAGCGGTTCGAACCGCCTGGCCTCGCGAACGCGGTCTACGACGCGCTGGGCGAGCACCGCGCGAAGCCATCCGGCGATCGTGCTTCGGCCGTGGAAGTAATCGAACAACGACCGCCGGCCGCCCGCTCGTTCCTCGACGCCGAACAGATCCGCGTAGATCGAGTCGGCAAGTTCGTGCGCGCCGCCCGGAAGGGCGCACGACGCGGCGGCCGACAGGAGCGCGGGTCGGAGCTCGCGGACGAAGTGTTCCCAGGCCGGTTCGCTGCCCCGGGCACAGGCGCACGCCAGCGCGAGGTCTTCCAGGTGGAGCGACTCGAGATAGGCGCGGATCTCGGACGGGGTGGGCGCCTGGCCGCGAAACCGATGGGTCGCGCTGCGCGACAGTGCTGCCCTGAAATCGGCGTGGGACAGATTCCAGCGGGCGGCGTTCGCCCGAAGATGCAGTCTCCGAACGAAATCCAGCTCGATGCGGAGCGCTGAAGCCTCGGCCGGGGCGCTGTCCACGCCACCATCCTACACCCCGGAGGTAGTGCAAAGTGCAAGGTGCAAGGTGCAGCGTGCGCGCGCACCGCGCACCTCGCACTTCGCACCAGAATTGAGATCTGCTTGAGCTCCGCCTCATGGTCGGGGCATACTTGGCTGCATTCCCCCGGAAATCCCGTTGGACTCAACAAGGAGAGATGGATGAACGCACGGCGCGTGTTGCGAACCGTTGTTGTGATCGCGGCAGTCGTGGCTGCGATCGGTGCGACTACCGTCATCACTCGAGCCGCCGAGAACGTGCTGAGTGCCGGCACCTACACGGCGAAGGTCAAGGCGCTCGTGTGCCGCGGGTGCGGTCCGCTGGTCAAGAAGACGATGGAAGGCCTGAAGGCGATCGAAGCGGCCTCGGTGGACCAGCAGACGAGCACCCTGGAGTTCAAGGTCAAGAAGGACAACTCGATCAAGGTGTCCGAGATCCAGACGGCGCTGAAAGCGGCCGCCGACAAGATGGGCATGGGGGCCGACTACACGCTGTCCGATGTGAAGGCGAAAAGCAGCCGCTAGCATTTCCTGCGGCCGCGAAGTACCGCTCGCTCGAGGACCAGGTCCAATTGACAAAAGTGTGATCATCGGGGAGCACGCATCGGCGTCTTCGGACAATTGACTGCCCGTTTGTCTCGGACGTAGTATCGCCTCCGCAACACCTCTTTTCCCCTCGCATGGTGCGCGGACCCGGCGCCAGCTGGACTGGAGAGCATCGCAGATCTCCAGAGCGCACGAAGGGGGCGGCATGATCGGCCAGACGCTGACACATTACCGCGTGGTCAAGCGGCTCGGCGGCGGCGGGATGGGCGTCGTCTACGAGGCCGAAGATCTCCGCCTCGGCCGGCACGTAGCCCTGAAAGTACTTCCGGCGCATCTCACGCAGGACCCGCAGGCCGTCGAGCGCCTGAAACGCGAGGCCCGCGCCGCGTCGGCGCTCAACCATCCGCACATCTGCACCATCTACAACATCGGCGAGCAGGACGGCCAGCAGTTCATCGTCATGGAACTGCTGGAGGGGCAGACGCTGCGCGATCGGATTGGCGGGCGTCCCATCGAAGAGGAGCATCTGCTCGACGTCGGCATCCAGGTAGCCGACGCCCTCGACGCGGCGCACGCGGCCGGCGTGATCCATCGCGACGTCAAGCCGGGCAACATCTTCATCACGAAGCGCGCGAACGCGAAGATCCTCGATTTCGGCCTTGCGAAGGAAGCCACACCTCGCGCGGCGGTCATCCCGGCCGGAGACGTGCCGGGGCAGGCGGCCAGTCAGGCGACCGCGCCGCCGGAAGAGCAGTTGACGAGTCCCGGCGCTGCGGTCGGCACCATTGCCTACATGTCGCCCGAGCAGGCAACCGGCGAGGACGTCGATTCCCGGACGGATCTGTTCTCGCTCGGCGTGGTGCTGTACGAGATGGCGACCGGGCGCCCGCCGTTTGCAGGCAAGACATCGGCGGTGGTCTTCGACAGGATCCTCCACGCATCGCCGGAGCCTCCGACGCAGCTGAATCGTCGCGTGTCGCCCGAGTTGGAGCGGATCATCGCGAAGGCCCTCGAGAAGGATCGCGATCTGCGGTACCAGAGCGCAGCGGATCTGCGGGCGGACCTGCAGCGGGTGAAGCGGGACAGCAGTTCGCGATCGGGGCACGCGGCGTTTTCCGCAGGCCGGGACACGGCGCGCGCCGGCACAGGCACCCCGCCAGGTTCGGCGGCGGAGCACCGAGCGCCATCGAGCTCATCCGTTGCGCTCTCGACGACGAGCAGCCGCATCCGCCGGTTGGCGGAATCGCGGCGCACGCGCCTGGCCGTGGCGTTGACGCTGCTGGCCGTCGTCGCGGGGGCCGCTTTCTTTCATTTCTTCGGCAGCCGTACGCCGGCGTTGACCGAGCGTGACTGGATCGTGCTCGCCGATATCCAGAACAACACGGACGACCCGTCGTTCGACGCCGCCTTGAAACAGGCGCTCTCCGTGCAACTCGCGCAGTCGCCGTTCCTGAACCTCTTTCCCGAGGAACGGATTCGAGGTCCGCATGGCACCCTGGCGTTGATGCAGAAGTCGTCGGGCGATCGCCTGACGCCCGCCATCGCCCACGAAGTCTGCCTGCGCGAGGGCTTGAAGGCGATGCTCGCCGGGACGATCTCCAGCGTCGGCACCACTTATTCGCTGACCCTGCAGGCCGCCAGCTGCACGACCGACGAGGTGCTGGCAACCGCGCAGGCGGATGCGCGAACCAAGGAGGAGGTGCTGCCCGCCCTCGGCAGCGCCGCGTCCGCGATTCGCGCGCACCTCGGCGAATCGCTGTCATCGATTCAGAAGTACGACGTGCCGATCACGCGGGCGACCACGTCGAACCTCGAGGCGCTGAAGCTGCTCAGCCAGGCGGACGTGCTGCGATGGGGCGGCCGGGAAGGCGACGCGATCCCGCTCCTGCAGCGCGTCGTGGAAATGGATCCGCAGTTCGCGCTCGCGTGGGCCCGTCTCGCTACTACCCTGAGCAACCTCGGAGGGGATCTGGACCAGCAGCGGGCGGCGGCCACCAGGGCGTTCGAATTGAGGGACCGCGTCAGCGAACCGGAGCGCTACTACATCGAAGCGCGCTACTACAGCTCTGTCGTCGGTGACACAGACAAGGCCATGCGTGCGTACGAGCTGTGGAAGACGACGTACCCGCGGGCAAACATCCCCCACGGCAATCTGTCGGTCGCCTATCTGGTCAGGGGTGAACTCGAAAAGGCCGAGGAGGAGGCGCGCGAATCGATGCGCCTCGACCCGAACAACTACTTCTCCTATAACCAACTCGCGTCGGCGTGCATCGGGCTGAACCGCCTGGACGAGGCGCAGGCGGTCATCGAGAAGGCGCGCGCGCGCAAGATGGACGATGCGGCGCTGCACCTCTATCTGTACGACATCGCGTGGCTGCGCGACGACGGGGCTGCGATGAGCCGCGAGGTGGAATGGGCGCGCGGACGGCGGCAAGGCGGGTTCATCATCAACGAGCACGCAAACGCGGCGGCGGCTGCCGGACGCCTGCGCGACGCGCGCCTCCTGCGCGAGCAGGCGCAGGAGATCAATCGGCGCAGCGGGCTTACCGAGATGGCCGCAATCGACCAGGCCATGATGGGCGTACACGAAGCGCTCGTTGGCAATCTGAAGGAAGCACGAACACTGGCCGACGGCGTGACGCGAACGCCGGTGCCTGGCGGCGTCCTGCCGCCTGCGTGGCGGTATTGTGGTCTCACCTACACGTTGATGGGAGCTGGAGATCGCTTGGCGGCCGTTCTCGCGAGGAGCGAAGCATCCGCCCGTCCGGGGACGCCTGCGACGATCGATAGCCAGATCCGGGCCGAACTCGCGTTGGCGCAGGCGGGCGTTGCGCTCAAGAGCGGCAACCCGGAAAAGGCGCTGGAGCTGCTTCGGCCGATTGCGCAATACGAACGGTTCTACGCGTACATGCTCATCCCGCAGTACATGCGCGGATACGCCTACCTGTCGGCCCGGCGTCCTTCGGACGCGGCAGCTGAATTCGAGAAGGTGATCGGCCAGCCCTACATCAGTCCAACCGCGCCCACCATCGCCCTCGCGCATGTCGGGCTGGCGCGGGCGCGCGCAGCTGCCGGCGGCGTGGCGCAGGCCCGCCAGGAGTACGACAAGTTCTTCGCGCTCTGGAAGGACGCCGACCCGGACGTGCCGATCCTCGTCGAGGCGAAACGCGAGTACGCCGCGCTTCCGCGGTGACGACGGCCTTACTTGCAGGGCTTTAACCCCGCCGTAACGCAGGGGCCTCAAGGCCCCTGCGACACGGCGGCCCTGAAGGGCCGCCCTACGATCCGGAGGACCCCGAGGTCGGCCCCGGTCCCACCACGCGGTGCACTTCCGCGTGTACCGCGTCCAGTTCCTTCTTCAGCACCGCGTAACGCTCGATGGCGTCGCGGCCGATCTTCTGATCGACGTTGGCTGTCATTCCCGCCAGGTACGTGATCTGCGCCTGCAGCCCCGGCTTGCCGTAACGCACCGGCTCGGTGAGCAGCGTCGCGGCGAGGGCGTCCACCTCCTTTGCCTTCTGTGCGTCTGTGCCGGTGGCGCCGCGCAGTTTCGTCTGGGCCTCGCGAACGCGCGTGGCGAGGGAATTGACCTCTGTCACCATCTCACGCATCCGCATGTTGTGATCGAACTGTTCCTTCAGATCCGCGACGGTCACGCCTTCGGCGGCGATGCGCGGGTCGATCAGCACCGTGAACGGCTGCGTCAGCGTCGTCGTGCCAACCGTGAGCTTCGCCTGGTAGCGTCCGGGCGGCGTCGTGATGCCCCCACTGTTGCGCACATCCCAGACGAAGCGATTGAATCCTGCGTTCCTGGTCACGCGCGGTGGCGGCCCGCCGCGGCCGCGGCCCTGCGGCACCATGTCCGGGTCTGCCTGGGCGGCCGCGCCGCCGCCCGCGCCGCCCCGCCCGCGTCCGCCGCCCGTCGCCGCCGGCGTTTCGCTGTTGTACGAGTTCACCGGCTTGCCGGTCGCATCGAGGATGTCGATCGTCACCGGGCCGGTGGACGAGGCGGGCAGGTAGTATTCGATGTTCGGGCCGAGCACCGCCGGCGCGACCCTCGTGCGGTAACCGTCGCGCGGCTTGTACAATTGTACAGTTGTGGCCGCCGTCTTCGGCGTGATCTGGTGGAGCGAGCTGATGTTGTCGAGAATCCAGAACGCACGCCCCTGCGTCGTGACCACCAGGTCCTTGCGGTGCACCTTGATGTCGGTCACCGGCACGTTCGGCAGGTTCAACTGGAACGACTGCCAGTGGCCGCCGTTGTCGAACGAGATGTAGAGGCCGAACTCGGTGCCCGCGTAGAGCAGCCCTTCGCGATCCGGATCCTCGCGCACGACGCGCGCCGGCGTGTCGGCCGGGATGCCGTTGGTCCCGTCCGTCAGCCGCTTCCACGTCTTCCCGTAATCGTTGGTCAGGTAGAGGTACGGCTGGAAGTCGCCGAGCAGGTAGCGGTAGACGGCGTAGTAGGCCGATCCCGCGCGATGCGGCGACGCCTCGATGTACTGCACGCGTCCGCCCGGCGGCAGATCCTTCGGGGTGATGTTCGTCCACGTCTTGCCGTTGTCGCGCGTGACGTGGAACGGGCCGTCGTTCGAGCCCACCCAGATGACGCCCTTCTCGAGCGTTGATTCGGTGATCGCGTACAGCGTGCTGTAGAACTCCTCGCCCGTGACGTCGCGCGTGATGGGCTCGCCGCTCACGCCCTGCGTACCGGCCGGCTTCGCCGTCAGATCCGGCGAGATCCTCTGCCACGTCACGCCCATGTTCGTCGTCCGGTGCAGGTACTGCGAGCCGTAGTACAGCACGTTCGGATCGTGCGGCGAGGTCGCCATCGGCGACACGCGCTGGAAGCGCAGGATCAGATCGCTGGCCGGGTTGCCGTAGAGCGACTGCGCGCCGATCCAGTAGTTCTTCTCCTGCCCCGTCTTCAGGTCCATCACGCCGTACTGCCCCTTGCACGACCCGTACACGATCTCGGGGTTCTTCGGGTGCGGCATGATCGGGCCGGTCTCGCAGCCCGGCCCGTTGCGCCAGTCCGTCAACGTGTAGGGCTGGGCCTGGCTGGAGATGATGATCGTGTTGCTGTCCTGCTGGGCGCCGTACAGCTTGTAGGGAAACTGGTCGTCCATCCACACGCCGTAGATCTCGGCGGTCGGCTGGTTCATCTGCGACGACCAGGTGCGCCCGCCGTCGAACGAGACGTTGGCGCCGCCGTCGTTCGACTGGACCATGGTGTTGCCGTCCTTCGGGTTGATCCAGATGTCGTGGTTGTCGCCGTGCGGCGTGCGCAGCGTGGTGAACGTCCTGCCCGCGTCGGTGGACTTGAAGAACCCTTCGGCGCCCGCGTAGACGACGTCGGCGTTGGTCGGGTCGGCGCCGAGCGTCGTGTAGTAGAAGGGCCGCTGGATCAGCGAGCCCTGCGAGTTCACCAGCGCCCACGTCTGGCCCGCATCGTCCGAGCGGTAGAAGCCGCCACCCGGCTTGGCCTCGATGAGCGCGTAGATGCGATCGGGCTTTGCCGCCGTCACCGCGAGGTTCCCCTTGCCAATCAGGTCGGTCGGCAGGCCGGTCGTGATGTGCGTGAACGTCTCGCCGCCGTCGGTGCTCTTGTAGAAGCCGCCCTCGCGCGAGCCGCTGATGATCGTCCACGGCTTGCGCTCGAGGTGCGACATCCACGCGTAGACGACGTTCGGGTTGCTAGGCTGCAGTTCGACGTCCATCGCGCCGACGCCGTCGTTGATGAACAGCGTCTTCTTCCAGGTCTTGCCGCCGTCGGTCGTCTTGAAGATGCCGCGCTCGGCGTTCGCCTTGAACGCGTTGCCGACGGCCGCCACCCAGACGACGTCGGGGTTCGTGGGATGGATGCGCACGGCGCCGATCTGCCCGGCGTCGTAGAGCCCCGCGAAGCTCCACGTCTCGCCGCCGTCGGTCGTCTTGTAGACGCCGCGGCCGGTCGAGACGTTGCTGCGCACCCCGTCGGAGCCCGTACCGAGATAGATGATGTTGGGGTTCGAGTCGGCGACGGTGATGCAGCCGGTCGAACCGAGTGGCACCTTGCCGTCGGTGATTGGCGTCCACGTCGCGCCGCCGTCAGTGGTGCGGAACACGCCGCCGCTGGCGACGCCCATGTAGAACGTGCGCGGCTGCGAGGGCATGCCGGTCACGGTGGTGACGCGCCCACCGCGCGACGGGCCGACCAGGCGATAGCGCATGCCGTCGAACAGCGCGGGATCGACGCTCGCCATCATCGGCATCTTCGCGGTCCGCCGCGCCGCCGGGTTCGTCGAGGCGGGCTGCGGTGTGCGCGTCGCGGGCGCCTGCGAGCTCTGGGCCAACGGATGTGCGAAGGCAAAGGCGACCAGACCGACGACCGGAAGCAAGGTGGAGCGGCGCATGCTGATTCTCCCTGGCTGAGGTGTGCGTGCGGCCTCCGGTTATATCACAGCGGCCCGGCCAAGTGGCGGTCGGGACTCAATTCCCGAACGTCGAGCCATGGCCATGGACACGCGTCCGACCAAACGTGGATAATCGCGCAGGGCCAGTTCCCGGGTCGCCTCCGGAGGGGAACCATGCGCGACCGCATCCTCAGCGAGATCATCGGCGTCCCGGCACATCCTGCCGTTTCCTACGACGCGCTGATGCCGAGGAAGGTGAGCAACCTGCTCCTCGTCAGCAGCCTCTACGACTACTACACGTTCATCGAAGACGGCACGCTGTCGGAGTTGCTGGTCTCGGAGTTCCTCGACCTGGACCTGCGGTTCACGCCCTCGATTCAGCGCGTGTCCACCGCCGAAGAGGCGCTCGAGCGACTGAGGACGGAATCGTTCGACCTGGTCATCTCGATGACCAGGGTCGGCGAGATGAACATCCGCGAATTCGGCAGCGCGGTCGAGGAGATCTGCCCCCACGTTCCGGTTGTCCTGCTCGCCTGCAGCGCCCGGGAGCTGACGCTGCTGGCCGAGATGGAACGCGTCACGGGCATCGACGGCCTGTTCATGTGGCAGGGCGACGTCCGACTGTTCATCGCGATCATCAAGCAGGTTGAAGACCGCTGGAACGCCGCTCACGACGCCCAGGTGGCCGGCGTCAGGAGCATCATCCTCGTCGAGGATTCCGTCCAGTTCTACTCCTCCTACCTCCCGATGCTCTACAGCGAGATCTGGAACCAGACGCACGGGTTCGCCGCGGACAGCGTGACGCGCGGGCAGAAGATCATGCGAACGAGGGCGCGGCCGAAGGTGCTGCTCGCGCGCACCTACGAAGAAGCGGTTCACCTGTTCGAGCAGTATCAGGACAGGCTGCTCGGCGTCATCGTGGACGCGGCGTTCCCGCGCGACGGCGCGATGGACCGGGCAGCCGGGTTCCGCTTCGCGCGGCTGCTCCGGGCCCGGAACCCCGACATCCCGATGCTGATGCAGTCCGACGCGCGAAACGCCACGCTCGCCGCGTCGCTCGGGCTGCAGTTCGTCGACAAGAACTCCCAGCGCCTGCTCGGTCACCTGCGGGAGTTCATGCAGGAGCACCTCGGCTTCGGCGACTTCGTCTTCTCGCGCCCGGACGGCGGCGTCATCAGCCGGGCGCCCGACCTCCGTACGCTCGAATGGGCGATCGAGGCGGTTCCCGACGAAGACCTGGTGCCGAACGTCACGCGCAAGGACCTGTGCACGTGGCTCATCGCGCGGGCCGAATTCGGCCTGGCCGAGGCGGTGCGCGAGATCGCCGCGGACGGCGCCCTCGAGGCGCCCGCGATGCGCGCGCGGCTGCTCGAGACGCTGAGGAGCTCCCGCGAGCGTTCGATCGCCGGCGTTGTCGCCCAGTACTCCCCGCGCACCTTCGAGGGCGGCGGCGGGGTCGTGCGGATCGGAACCGGCTCACTCGGCGGAAAGGGCCGGGGTCTCGCTTTCCTCAACTCGCTGATCGACACCTATCACCTCGAACACCGTTTCCCGGGCGTCCGCATATTCGTGCCTCCGACCGCCATCCTGACGACGGCCGTCTTCGATCGGTTCATGGAATCGTCCGGGCTGCTTTCCTACGCGCTCGAGGAAACCGACGACGCGAGAATCACGCGTGCGTTCGTGGAAGCGGAGCTGCCGTCCGACGTGATGGAGAACCTGTGGGCGTTTCTCGAGTGGGTCCGCTATCCGTTGGCCGTCCGCTCGTCCAGCCTGCTCGAAGACGCCTCGTACCAGCCGTTCGCGGGCATCTACAAGACCTACATGATCGCGAACAACCACGAGCAGCCGGACGTGCGGCTGGAGGAGCTGGCGAATGCGATCAAGAGGATCTACGCCTCCACCTTCCACGCGGACCCGAAAGCCTACATGCGGTCGCTCCCGAACAGGCTCGAAGAAGAAAAGATGGCCGTCATCATCCAGCAGGTCGTCGGCAGGCGGCACGGCCCGCGCCTCTACCCGGACTTCGCCGGTGTCGGCCGCTCGCTGAACTTCTACCCGATGCCCGGCATGCGGCCCGACGAGGGTGTCGTGTCCGTGGCGCTCGGCATGGGCAAGACCGTGGTCGAGGGAAACCGGTGCGTGCGCTTCTGCCCCGCCTGTCCCCGCAAGCCGATGCAGTCGTTCACGCCGCAGGATTACGTCGACAACTCGCAGAGGAGTTTCTTTGCGCTCGATCTCTCCCGTTCGCGACTTGGTGCGAACGGGTCCGGCGACGTCGACTGCGACCTGGCCTCGTTCGATCTGCCGGTCGCCGAGTCGGATGGCACGCTGCTGCCCGTTGCGTCGGTCTATTCGCCCGACGAGGATGCGGTCCATGACGGCCTGTCGAGGACGGGCATCAGGCTCGTCACGATGGCGGGTGTGCTGAAGGGGAAGGCGTTTCCGCTCGCGGATGTCACCGCGTTCCTGCTGCGCGTGGGGGCCGCCGCCTCGTCGTGCCCGGTCGAGATCGAGTTCGCCGTGAACCTTGCCGAGCGCCAGCCGGCATGTCACGAGTTCGCCTTCCTGCAGATTCGGCCCCTCGTTCTCGGCTCCGAGGGACAGGAGACCCCGGCCGACCTGGACGCGGCCGGCGCGTTGTGCGTGTCGCACAAGGCGCTCGGAAACGGCGTGATCGAGGGCGTGTCGGACGTGGTGTACGTCCGCCCCCAGGCCTTCGACCGGTCTCACACGGCGAAGATGGCCGAGGAGATCGGCGCGTTCAACGCGAGGCTCGAACGCGCGAAGCGCGGCTACGTGCTGATCGGCCCGGGCAGATGGGGGAGCGCCGATTCCTGGCTGGGGATCCCCGTGAAATGGGCGCAGATCTCCGCCGCCCGCTGCATCGTCGAGACCGGCCTGGAGGAGATCCACGTCGATCCCTCACAGGGGTCGCACTTCTTCCAGAACATCGTGTCGTTCGGCATCGGCTACCTGACAGTGGACAATCGGGTGGCCGGGGATCTCGTGGACATGTCCTGGCTGGACGGGCAGTGGGCGGAGACCGAGACGCAGTACGTCCGGCACGTGGCGCTCGAAAAACCGTTGCGCATCTCCCTGAACGGCAGGACGAGCCTCGGCGTGATCGGAAAGCCCGTTTAGCTGGCAGGCGCAGAGCGGACGATTAGCCCGCCGCGGGCCGGGCTCCGCCTTCCGGAACGTCGCCACGGTCGTGGGCGCCGTCAGCGGAGCGAATGCACCACTGGCCAAGCCGCTCCGCAGTCGGGCAAAACTCCTCGGCGTTGCGCCGTTTTCCGAGCCTTCCCGACGGCTAGCGCGACGGTCCTGCAACGCCTTTCGACTGTCGCTCAAGGCGCCCTGAGCATCGTTGAAGGGCGCGGAACCCGTTCTGGCACCCCACGGCGGCAGCCGCTCAAGATCCTACACATCTTAGTAGCGACCGAGGGGCACTTGTGATCTGATAGGCCGCATGAGCGATCGACACAGACTCGAGGCGGCTGACGTGATCGCAGAGTTCGAGGGCCGAGATTGTCTCGGCCTGAGCCCGTGAAGTCACAGGGGCCGAGCTTGCCTCGGCCCCAACCGCGGAGACGTAGGGCGGACATCGAGGTCCACCGCAGCGCGGCGCTTCGACGCCGTGATCAGCAACGGCGGCGACACCAAGGCGGCAGGATCGACTGGTCATGCCGCCCGTTTTCTTAGGACGAGCCGATTGCGTCGAGCGAGTCGAGTCGCATAAGGCCCGTTCTGTCCGGTGCGGCCCGGAAGACCAAGGTGCGGTCACAGGGCGCTCCCCGCGCTTGCCTCCGACCGCCGGTTCGTCGCAGCGACATGGCCCTAATACGGCCTCAATACGGCCTATCAACGTCACATCTGGGAACCGGCGGGGCAAGCGACACGCGTCCTCTGCGGGTGCGACGCGGTCACTCGGCGGACCTCAACCGCTGCGCCACGTCGTCTCCGCAATGCCGCCACGCCGAGACCACGGTTGTTGCCGCACAGATGACGCACATGGACGCGACGGTCGTGAGGATGGCCCGCCACGGCGACAGCTTGAGCGGCATCATCTGGTTGGCCGCGCTTTGGAGCAGCCAGAGCTCGATCGGCACCGCCAGCAGCGCTGCGGGCCAGAGACGGTTGAACTCGCGGCCGAGCATGAGACCGATGACTCTCGCCGGTGACGCGCCCAGCGCCCGACGTACGGCGATCTCCTTCAAGCGGCTCGCCACAGAGTAGTTTGCCGCCACGCCGATGCCCAGCAGACCGAGAGGAAGGCCGACCAGCGCCAGAGTACCGGCCCACAGCGCGTAACCTCGCTGCTCGCGGAAGCACCGGTCACCGATACGGTTCAACGGCTCGATGCGGTCGAACGGCTGTTCGGGATCGAGCCGCGCCAGGCGTTCGAGGACGGCCGGCACCCGTCGAGCATCCGCGCGAACGTACAGGCAGAAGCGCATCACCGGTTCCTGCAATCGTGACACGTAGATCGCCGGGCGGGGCAGGTCGATGCCTTCACCGAAGCCCTGGTCTTCGACCACCCCGATGATCTCCCGCCGGCCGTGCCACTCGATTGTCTGCCCCACGACGTTTTCGTAGCCGAACGCCTTGCGCGCGAACGACAACGAGACAACGGCGACACCGCTGGCGCGGGCGCCTTCGGAGGCCCGGAAG
>Ga0315282_10000411_pt1 | contig 84698 bp, 87 predicted proteins | sample YL17G07_20_MG_FD_203693 | JGI IMG/M metagenome (GOLD analysis project Ga0315282, IMG submission 203693) | Sediment microbial communities from Yellowstone Lake, YNP, Wyoming, USA - YL17G07_20 | ecosystem: Environmental > Aquatic > Freshwater > Lake > Sediment | place: USA: Wyoming | collected...
ACGAGATCTCGCCCTCAGGGTTCAACTTTATGCCCAGCGATCGGCGGCCGTGGAGACGCGCGGCGATCAGTGTCGTCCCGCTGCCGGCGAACGGATCGAGCACCAGGTCGGGATCCGTGGAGAACTCGGACTCATCGAACATCCCGTGGCCCGCCCGGGCCGGGAAGCTGAAGCCGCGCACCATGTTCTCGGCCAGCTCGAGCGGATAGCAGGCGAAATGCGCCTGGCCCTCGGGCCACCGTGTCGTTCCTACCGGCACCTCCCACACGTTGCGCACCATCGGGCGCTTCGTGCGGTGGCCATCCTTCGTCCGGTGCAGTTCCCAGGGATTCCAGATCGGCGCGTGGTCGTCGTCCAGATCCTTGCTGAACCAGTAGATGTGCTCGACGCAGTTGGTCATCGTCCCATCGGCCGTGGTGGGAGCGCCATTCGGCTTGACCCAGTAGATCGGCCGGACGAACGCAAAGCCGATGCTTCGCATCTGACTCGGGATGTCCCAGTCGTAGGTGTGATGATGCCAGGTCGGGCACACGACACCGCCGAGGTTCAAGAGCAGAGGCCGTTGCCGCTTGAGCACGCGGTGCAATTGCTCAGCGATCGGGCGGAACCAGGTCCACCAATTGTCCGGATGAATCTGGACCTGTAGGCCGGTCTCGCCGCGGAGATTGGGCCGGCCATGCGTGAAGCCGAGGACCGCGCGGTCGCGCTGGCCGAGCGGGCCATTCGGATGGTCTGCGGCCTTGCGCAGGTTTTCCGGGTACTCCCGGGGGCCATTGATAGGATCGAAGTCCACCCCCATGGCGCGCCACTCCTCGATCTCCTCGGGCGTCGCGTCCTCGGGCCACCAACAGCCATCCTCATGCTGCACCAGGTCAGGCTCGCTCAGTCCTTCCCTCGCCAGCTTCTTCCGCGCGTGGGGCGCGCCGATCGTGGCCTTCAGCGCGGCCCGTCGCGCGCTGGCCTTCGGGGAGCGGCCGGCACCGATCTGGTCTCCCGCGTACTGCTCCCGCTTGATCTCGCAGTTCTGGTCCTGGAACTCATCGGAGCGGTATCGGCCCTTGCCGGCCAACTTCTTTGCGGCCTGCCGGACGAAGGGGATGTTGCTCGCCTCGGCGATCACGGAACCATCGTCGCCGAGGAACCTGCGATAGCGGCCCAGGTCCTCGGGTTTGCGCTGCCCGCGCGGGTATGGCGGACTCGTGGCGATCAGGTCAATGGAGCCATCCGGCAACCGCGCCAGGAGTTCGAGACAGTCGCCCTCGACAACGATCGGGCGCGCCGCGTCGGCCGCGTTGATCACCGAGGCGAGGTAGGCCCGGGCGTCGGTTGTCGGGGGCGCCGTCACTACCGCATCTCCTCCGGTAGGAATGGCTTGAGACTGTCCTTCACCAGCACGGCGCGCCCGGTATCGCGCGCGGCCTTCACGATGATCGGCGCCCACAACCTCCAGTCCACCTCGATGGGCGATGCCATGTGGTTCAGCTTTCCGAGCCTGAACTCGTCAGTGAACGGCACACACTCGCGGATCACCTCGAGCGCCTGGTGTGGGTAGATGATGGGCTCGACGGAAACGAAGGTCGGAATGCCGAGCTGGTGGGCGCGGCGGAGACTGTACACGCGTTGCGCCAGGGGCGCGGCCCCGGGTTCCCAAGTCCGCCGACTCGTCTCCTGAGAGAAGACCAGCGTCACTCCGAAACGCGCTCGCATCTGCCCCAGCAGGTCGAAGTCGCGGTGGGCGCGCTCTCCGCCCTTCGTGAGTATCTGGACCGACACGTTCCAAGTGTGCAAGGTCCGCAACGCATCCCGCGTCACGTCCAGTTCCAGGTCAATCTCCGGGTACGGATCGCAGGTGAAGCAGAGCAGCACAGAATCGGCGCAACCCGCGAAGAGGCGCGCGTCCTTCGCCAGGGCGGCCAGGATCCCAGGGCGCGGCTCCACCGCCGCATGGAAGTCCTCGGGCTTCACGTGGAGGCAGGCGGGGACGTAGCAGTAGCGGCAGCCGTGCGTGCAGCCGGTGTAGAGGTTGCAGGCCAGCGGGCTATACTCTCGAGCTGCAGCCTTGGGCGTGTAGATCGCCTTCATCTCCGTTTCCTCCCCTGCTTCTTCTGGTGCGCCCAGGCCGGCCCGCGTAGGCCGTGCCTGGAATGGGCCTTGCCGGGCTTCCCCCGTCCGGACGATTGCGGGGCAGCGAAGTTCGTGGCGCGCACCCCGCGAGGAGGAGGCGCCGAGACCAGGGCGGCCAAGGCGGCGAGCAGAGACGTTCTCTCCAGGGCGGGTCTATCAGGCATGAGCAGCGCTCTCCATTCCGGCCCGGGCCGTGGCCCGATGGCCGCAGCGCGGGCAGAAGCTGGGGTCGCCCGCGCGACTCGCCATGCGGAAGGCCACGTCGCAGCGATTGGTCATGCTAATCCGCTGGCGCGTCGCCCGAACCGCGATCTCGACGCCTCCCTGCTCCGGGACATACATGAGGCCAATGCCCTCGTCCCGCCGCTTGCGCCACTCCCGGAACTCGGATACCGTGATCAGTCCAGCCGGTACCGCGAGGTACAGCCAGTCACAGAAGCGCAGGTAGGAGCCGACCTTCGCGTCCCCGTTCCAGTCGGCCCGACTCACCTTCACTTCGGCCGCCAGAATCTCGCCCCAGTAGTTCATGCCGAGCACGTCTATGCGCAGGTTCTCCCGGACCCCGAACTCGACCGCGACGCCACAGAGGCGCTTGGCCGCGAAGTGCCGGGCCACGGCCCAGGCCAGGGCCTTGCCGTCGGTCAGGTCGATCATCGGGGGCCCTCGAAGTCGGAGAAGTGCAGGTCCTCAAGGTCGCGCACTGCCTGGCGTAACACCTCTCCCGCGCGCCGTATGACGCTCCGGTACCGTCGCCCCGACCGCCAGAAGAGCCATCTGATGATACGCGAAGATGGCGGCACCCGAAGCCCACTCCAATCCGTGATGGCCGAGAGTCGGGCTGCAACTAGGCGGACGTCCTCCTCTGTCTCCATCGTGTAGTCGAACCATGAAGGGGTCATGCTCAGCATGGATGGTTCATGGGTCAGCACGTAGTATGGGAGGGTCTCTCGCCGGTCGTCCGGGTCCGGATTGAAGTGTGCAAGCATGCCGGGCGCGGGAGACCATGCGTCTATCTCCCGAATCGATCCATCCTTCATCGGCAGATCGATCTTCACCGCGCCCCTCCCAGCAGGCAGTCTGCGGCCCGCACACGCTGGCCGTCCTCTTCGATCAGGCGGGCGCGGCGCAGTTCGCCATGGTAGCTGCCGAACGTGCCGCTGCTCGGCTCGAGGCCCGCGGCCTCCCCCCACTCCTGGCGAGTCAACCAGCGACCCCGCGCCTCGACCAGGGCGTCGAGCATTCGTCGCACGCCCGCCCTCAGGATGGAGCGCCAGTGCGTGAGCAGGCCGTCCGCGGTAAGCGGCGCCGCATGGCCGCCGACCAGCGCGAGGCCGGTTTCGGTGGCGTAGAGTTCGCCCTCCCGCTCCTCCAGCAAACCCTCTCGCCGCAACTCCCCGAGGTAGGTATCGGATGTGCCGCTCTTCCGAAGCTTCGCATAGGAACGGAGTTGCCCGGGCGTCATGCCTGCCGGGTAGAACTGCGCGAGCGCCTCCAGCATCCGGCGCGCGCCAGCGCGGGGGCTATAACCCGACGTCGCCACCTCGCGGCTCCTGGCGGGCTTGGCGGGCGGAATCGGCTTCTGGGCAGGAGGAGGTGACGTCGGCCGTCTGCTCTCTCGTTCGGGCCCATCCGCAATGTGCTCGGCATATTGTTCCGAGACCTGGGTCGCGAGCGCGGCCGCGTCGTCAAGACCAGCGACCAACCCACGCACCGCGGCGCGCAGCACCGACACTTGCCGCGCCCACTCCTCCCGTTCCCGGCCGAATTCAGCCTCTCGCCCCTGCCAGTCGTCGCTGGTGATTCCGGTGCTCACAACCTGCGCCTCAGGTTTCGCGCGCTTCAACTCCGCGACCTCATGGCGCAGCCGCACGACCTCCGCCTCTTCCTCCTCCTTCTCGGCCGACAGGTGGTCGAGCTTGGCGAGCATGGCCTGGATATGCTCCGAGGGGCGGGGCGCCGGCGCCGCCAAGTTGCCCCGGCTCGCCGAAGGGTGGATTGTCTGCACTGGTCCGACCCGGCAGAGCGCCAGGGTCGTCGGCACGAAGGCCGCGCCCACGGTGTAGAAATGTCCGGCCTGCAGCTGCATCAGGCCGCGGTCAATGGAGGCCCGATCGAATCCCTGGGCCGCGCCGCGGGATACCGCCAGCACGTCGAGGGCCCGCTCCCGGTCCTGGTCGAGGAAGGTGCGGCCGACCATCACGTTGCCGCACTCGGCGGCCGCGTCTTTGTCGAGCTTGGCGAGTCGCTGCGTGGCCAGCACCGCGCAGAACCCGCGCTTGCGACCCCGGGCCAGCAGATCAACGACCGCGGCCGCCGACTCGGCCTGCTGCTTCTGTGGGCAGAAGGCGTGGGCCTCATCGAGCACCACGAGCGCGGGATGCCAGAGCGCGCGCGGCGCGTCCATCAGGCCCTCGAGGAAGACTCGGACGAATCGCTTCCGCTCGTCACGCTGCAACTCGGACAGGTCGCAGATCACCGAGCACTGGAGTTCGAGAACGGAGCGGGCGAGCTGCTTGGCCTCCTGCCAGCGCGCGAGGCGATCCCCGCCCTTGCCGATCAGGACGTAGTCGAACCGCTCGCGCAGGGACGGGAATTCGCCCTCCGGGTCGAGCACGATGTGCTGTATCCGGCCATGGGTCTGTTCGAGCAACCGGCGCAGGGTCCAACTCTTCCCGCCGCCAGACATGGCTTGCACCAGGAGACGCGTTTCGATCAGGGCCGGCAGGTCAACGCGCAGGTGGCCATCCTCGCGCAACTCGCCCAGGATGATCGGTCGCTCAGGCATCGGTCCCTCCGTGAATCCGATAGTCCCGGCCCTGCAGAACCAGCACTTGGCAGCAACCGAAGATCCGACTGACGATCGGCGGACCGAGCTTCGCGGTCAACTCGGCTCGCCCGACATCGGTGGTCATTACCAGCGGCCGGCCCGCGGCCTCCCGTCGGTTCAGGATCCGGATCACCTCTTCGCGCACCCAATCCCCGCGCTCGCCGGTCGGGATAGCCGCGCGCGCCAGGTCGTCCAGCACCAGCAGGTCAACCTGCGCCATCAGGTCGCGCAGCTCGCCGGGGTCTTGACCCAGGCCGGCGAAAGAGGCCCGCAATGCCGCGAGGAAATCGCTCAGTTCCACGAACAGGCCGGTCACCGCGGTGTCGCGCATCGCCTCGTTCAGGACGGCCAGCGCGAGGTGCGTCTTGCCCAGCCCGTTGTTTCCGGACAGGAGCAGGCCGCGCTTCGGGCGATCGGCCCCCCGCATCGCGCCGGCGAACTGGTAGGATTCCCAGGCCGCGGCCTTCGTGCCGTCGAAGGTCTGGTAGGTTTCGAAGGTCCGGGTGCGAAGCTCTGGCGTCAAGCGCGCCCGCTCGGCCCGCTCGCGCAGACGCGCCCGGCGAAATGTGTCTCGCCGTTCCTGCTCCTCCTGCCGCCGCACCGCGGCCATGCAGTTCGGGCAGAGCCGGCTCTGATGCCACTGCCATTGCCGGGCCGTCAGGTTGCCCATCCAGATCGCCACGATCGGGGCGCCGCAGCCCTCGCAGGGCCGGTCCGGCGGCCGGGGCGGCGCGTCGGCTGGGGCCGTGGTCAGGTCCCGGATGGTCAGGGGGTTGCGCGGGGTCCGCTCCGTCACGGCTTCCCCCAGCTGTCGGCAAGGGCCCTGCCCCGTTCCTCGTCGGTCGGCGGCCGCCCCTGACCCGGCTTCGCGCCGTGCGCGTGGCCCGCGTCCAGGCCCTGTGCGATGCCCTGGAAGTTGCTCAGGAGGTCGGGGAGTTTGTGCCCACGCCGGACCAGATAGGCGTCCTCAGAGCGCACACCGTGGCGCAGGACGGCCACTAGGCGGGCGAATGGGCGGCCCTCCCCCAGGGCGCGCTTGAGGCCCGCGAACTCGGCCCCGCCGAGCGTGGGGCAATCCTGGTGGGCCAGACGGTAGGCGTCGTGGTAGACCTGGGCCAGACGCTGGATTTCCGGCTTGCCCGGGTCGTTGGGATCCGTGGGATTCGTGCACCAGGAGCAAGCACAAGGAGCGCGCGGATTTCGCGAATCCTTACCCTCCTCCTCTACCTCACCCTCCTCCTCTACCTCCTCCTCTACCTCAGGACGAAACTCACCCCCCGCAAACGAGGTGAATTTCGCGAGAAACTTACGAAATAGCCGCCTCGTGAGGCGGCTTAGTTTCGTAAAAATGCCCTCTGGCGGGAACGGGCAATCGGCGTTCGAAGGGTTGTGAACGCGCTGGTAATCCTGGTGCTTTGGGAGGGAATAGTATCGTTGGCCCTCGTGCTCCCAGACCAGGAGACTCGGGTCGGAGCCTTTCGTGAACCGGTCTAGGATGTCACCTACTTCCGCGATGGTGATCACCTTGGCATTGAGTTCCTCCTCCATAAACCGGGTGGCAATCTGCGCGGCCGAGAATGAGGCCTGGCCGAAATCGTCCACTCCCGCGAGTACGGACAGCCACGTCAGCTTGACCGGAAAACCAACCTGCTTCCCCTTGAGACTCTTGAGCGGGTGCGTCTTTCCCTTGAGGAAGGCTTCTACTTTCTTCCAGTCTATGACCCGCCGTCTTGCCATATCCCTCGCCTCTACCAGAGCTGTGCGCGATACTTTCCGACCAGTTGCCGTCCAAGCACTGCCTGCTTCGGGGTCAGCGTCTCCAGCGCGGCCAGCCGATGCCCGAGTGCCGCGTCGAACTTGTTGAACCCGGATCCGTCGCGCTCCCGGGCCCCATCGCACATGCCAGCCAGGGCCCGCAACCGCGCGTGGATATCGGCCACCTCGGCCTCGCTGAGTGAGGTGGCCTCCTCCTCGACCTGCGCCCGCGACACCTCGCCCGTGGCCGCCCGGGCCGTTGCCAGCACCCCCCATGCCGGGTCCACTGTGCGCCCCTCGATCGGCACGTCCAATGCCTGCTCGATCACCTCTTGCTTCTCGACCAGGCGGCGCGCCATGTCCGCATCCAGCGAGCCCTCCAACACCAAGTGCTGGACCAGCACGCTCTCGCTCTGCCCGATCCGGTGGCAGCGGTCCTCGGCCTGCGACATGTTGCCTGGTACCCAGTCCAACTCAGCGAAGATCACGTGGGAGCTGGCCGTCAGGGTGATGCCGACCCCGGCCGCGCCGATGCTTCCCAGGAACACCTTCGTATCCGGGTCGGCCTGGAAGCGATCTACGGCGGCCTGACGCAAGGCCATGTCGTGCACCTCGCCGGTCAGGACCGCGTAGCCGATCCCGGCCGCCTTCAAGCCGTCCCGGATCGTATGGATGACGTCGTGATGGTGGCCGAAAAGCACGACCTTCCCCGAGGCCTCCACGGCCTCCACCAGGTGCTCGACCACGTAAGGCACCTTCGCCATGGCCGTGTCGTGGCGCAGCCGACTCATCTCAGAGAAGGCCACCTGCATGCCGTCCTGCAGCGCGTGCACCGCGGCCCGATACTCCTGCTCCGAATCGGAGGCCTTGGCGAATTCGGCCGCCTGCTGGAGTTCCTCGAGCCTCGACAACCGGGAGGCCCAGGCCCGAGCCTCCGCCTCCACCGCGCCCTCCGCGCCGTTCGCCGGCAACTCGATGATCTGCCGGCGCTTGGCCGGCAACTCTGTGAGCACGTCCTTCTTGAGCCGCCGCACCATCAGCGTGGAACGCAATTTCCCTTGCAGCTCGTCCAGATGGGAGGCTCCACTCATGTCCCAACCCGACCGTGTCTGGTGACCAGCGCAGTACCGGGTCACGTATTCCAGCCAGTTGGTCCAGCCGACCGAATGGAGGATGGGCCATAGCTCGATCGGCCGATTGCAGATCGGCATTCCGGTGAGGTAAAGCTTCCGGCGCGCCGGGATGGCCTCGAGCCGTTCCCGATCGCCGCGCTTCGGCCGACCAAAGACCTGCTCGGTGCGCTGGGCCTTGGGGTTCTTGAGGTAGTGGCACTCATCTACGATCATCAGGTCCCACTGCCTCAGACGCAGGGCCTGGCGGTGCTTGCCCAGGCGATCATAGTTGCAGATCACCACGTCCGTCTGGGGGAAACCCTCCAGGGCGATCCCGATGCTGAGAGGCCGCGTCAACCACCGCCTCGCCTCCCGCCTCCAGTTCAAGCGCAGACTGGCCGGGCAGATCACGAGCACGTTGCGGATGCTGGGATCCGCGTTGACGACCCCCAATGCTTGGATCGTCTTGCCGAGGCCCATCTTGTCCGCGATCAAGGTACAGGGGCGACTCATGGAGTACCCGATGCCTACGCGCTGGAATGGCAGATAGTGCAGCCCGGCTGGCGCCGGGATCTCCAGGTGCGCGTCGGTGGCCCTCGAGGCCTCGAGGCTCTCGGAGTCCGCCCGGACCTGCGGCTCGATCATGGCCCGGGCCGACTCGTCGCAGTACTCGGCCAGCTTCCGGGCGACCCGCCAGTCCGCGGTCTCCCACCGCTTCGCCGCGGCATTCCACCGGAACCCCATGCCTTTCGGCCGCTCCTTCTCCGTGAAGGAGCAGACCGCTATGAACTTGTCCTTCTCATATCTGACGACCATCGCCCTCGCCCTGGTGCGACTAACCTATAGCCCCTGGTCCCAAACCCCACGCCCACCGTGCTCCCGCATCCCCCGCGTACTATTCAGCGCCAGAGTGGCGGGCCAACCGGCGGGCTATACTCCCCACTGTACCAACGCCGCCGACCTCCGGCCGACCCGCCGCCTCCGCTCCGCCCTTAGGCGGCTTCCTTCTGCTCTTCGACCTCGGACTCGGCCTGCGTCCCTTCGGCGGCCTCGCCCGCTCCCTGCATCTCAGGCTGGTCCGCGGCCTGTTCCGGCGCCTGCTCGGCACCCTCGGCCGGGGCCTGCTTCCCTTCCTCGCCCTGCTGACAGCTCACGCGATCACCTCCTTCCGGTGGGGGATTGAATATGTCCAACTGATCGGGCCGTGCAGAACGGCCGCTCGGGGCCGCCAGCGCGTGATAGACAATGGCCACTACCTGCTTCTTGGCGCTCGGCCGCAGGTAGCGGAACTCCGGGGTCAGATCATCGCCGGTGATTTCGAAGGTCGCGGTCAGCACGTCCCCTTCGTCCTCGCCCTTGCCGACGAGTCGTGGCTCCTTCATCAGCCCGCAGAGTCGCACGATCTCCGAACTGGTCGGTATGGGTGCGCCGGTGAACATCGCCTCCCGCGTCTCCTGGAGCATGCGCACCACGGCCTCGGCCCCACCGCTCGGACACTGCAGCAGCTCGCAACGGGTCCCGTCCTGCGAGGCATGCGGGCAACGGCCCATCTCATCCGGATTCATGTCCATCCGGAACCGTACCAGCTCCTCGGCCCGCCGCTTCACCTGGGCGGCCAAGCCGCGCAGCACTTCCCAGGGGAACGCGCTGGTCTGGGCGATGGCCTCTTCGTCCGCCGCACCGCCGATCGAACCGTACCACTCGCCGGACGGCAGCCGCCCGAATGTGACCTGCAACTGGTCGCCCGGGCCGACCTCGGTCGCGTTCGTCTCCGGCCGCTGTCCCCGGTGGCCGTGCGCGCACTCCCCGTCCCACATCCTCGGGTCGGAGCAGTACCCGCCCCGCCGGCAGACCAGGTTGCCCTGATCGACCATCGCGTCGCAGGGCTTCTCCTCCTTCGCCTTCGTCCGCCTCGCCTTCGGCATTCACATCTCCTTTCCAGTCTGTTCGGCCTCCGTCAGGAGGGCCTCGAATGTCTCCTCATCCAACTGAGTCGGCGGCAGAATGGGCTCCCGCACGACCACGACTTCCGGCAACTGCTTCAGATCTACGACCGTGCCATTGGGCAGGTCCCTGAGCTGCTCACAGAGGCCGGGATTGACCGGCACCCAGCGCGGGGTCGGCACTCGCCCGAACCACGCGTAGACGTGAACCTGGCCAGCCGAGTCCTTCCAGATCTGTCCGATATCAGGCATTGGCGAGGCCCTTTCGAATCTTGCCGACGCGACGGCAGAGGTCTTTCATCGCGTCGCCACGGCCCTTGGGTGTGTCGGGGTAGCCGTAACTTTCGGCCAGGGTCAGGCCGTGGCCATCGGTGAGGTCCCACAAGCCGCCATCCTGGAGTGCCTTCGTCCCCGGGAAGATCGGCAACCACCGAAGATCCCACCGATTCCTCGCCGCCAGCGCCCTGAGTTCCTTCGCGGTCATCGCGCGATCATCTCCACGTGGCTGCCGTCCGCGTCCTTGGTGACCTGCAGGCAACAGGCCACGCTATCCTTGAGTCGCGTCTCGTGGGTTATGAGCAGGATGGTGTCAAAGAAGGCGGTGAGACGCCCGAGGGCCGCTATCAGCTCATCCTGTCCGGGATCATCCAGGTAGGGCGGCTCATCTATTACCAGGAATCGCCAATCCGCGCCCGAACGCTGGGTGAGCAGTCGAGAGAGCCCGACCCGCAAGGCCAGGTTCACTCGCACCTTCTGCCCGCCAGAGAAGCATTCGAATGGGTGATCGCCGTAGCTATCCTGGCAGACGATCTCGAGCGTCTCCGTCACGCCAGAGTCGCCCTGATGTTGCGTCCGGAGTTCGACTGAGACCTCGCCATCCGTCAGCGTCCGTAGGATCTCGTTGGCCGCCTCCTCGAATGCCGGCAGGGCCTCGTCAATCAGGTGGGCGGGGATTCCGCTCTTGGAGAACGCGCCGTCTCGCGGATTGCCGAGCATGTTGAGGAGCATGACCCGCCGCGTCAAGGCAACGCGCTCGGCCTCCAGCTCCTTGGCCAGCTCACCCGCGGCCTTCGCGGCCTCGTATTGCGCCACAAGCTGGCCGTGTTGCTTGTGCAGGTCTTCGAGTCGCGCGTGCGCGCCCTTGCTCTCCTCGGCGAGCCCGGTTTGCTTCTTGGTGAGCGCGGTGAGTTCGGCGGCGAAGTCGCGGGCCGGGCCGACCTCTGCCTCGAGGGCCGCGGCGCGCTCGGTGACTGTGCAGACCTCGCGGCCCTTGGAGACAACCGCCTCCGTGGCCGACTCGATCTGCTTTTCGGCCTCCTCCGCCGTCGCCAACTTCCGCTGCCAGAATCCCAGCGTGGCCGCATCGGTCTTCGCTTGATGGTGCTGGGCCTCGTCGTAGTGCAGGCCGTCGCGCTGGCTCCGCACTCCCGTGGCCTTCTCAAGCAGATCAGTGCCCGGCTTCGTCTCGGAGAACCCCTTGAACTGGGCCTCATCCTTCGCCCAGGGCACGGGCTCTGGGGTCGGGATCCGTGCGGAGATCGGTTCGAGACGCGGTCCGAATTCGGCCGCGATATCGCGGGTCTCGAGGGTTGCCAACTCCGCCTCTTTGTGAGCCCAGGGGACCGGCGAGGCAGGAACCAGCGCGGCCTCGAGTTCTGGAATCCGGGCCTTGGCCGCGAGGGCCTGCGTGAGGAGGGAGCATTCGGCCGGGAAGTGGGACGCGATCAGATGCCCCTCCGGCGAGTCGTGTCCGCAGTGATGGCACTCCTTCTGGCACTCCACGGTATCCAGCAAGGCCGCCTGCTTGCGCGCCTGCGCCAGCACCTGCTGTACGAAGCCGACCCGCGACTCCTCGGCCTCTTTGAGCCGAAGGATCTCAGAGCTCAACCGGTCCTCGGCCGCGTCCTGTTGCTGAAGGGCCTGCGTCTGCTCGGAGAGGATCGCCTGGTATTCCTGGCGCACGGCCGAGACCCGCACTTTCTCCGCGTCCTGCGCCTGCCGCACCCTGCCTGCCAGATCGGCGACCGCGGCCTGGTGCTGGGCGATCGCCGCGTCGTATTGCGCCTTGAGGGTCGCGAGTTCCGCGGTCAGGCGCTCACGCTCGGTGCGCGCCCCTTCCATCTGCTCGGCCGACTTCCCGGCCGCCTCGGCCGCCGTGATCTGCTCTGCGATCTGCTCCCACTCGCCCGCCGTCAGTTGCAGTTGGGCGAGCCGCTCCCGTGCCGTCGCCAGTTCCGGCCTCAGCGCCTCCAGCCGCGTGCCGAGTTCCTCCAGCTCGCGCCGGCGCCCCGCGTCCTCAGCCTGCATGCGCACCAGTCCCTCGCGCTCTGTGTTCAGCGCGTCGAGGTCCTGAGCGAGCGAGCGAACGCGCATCTCGAGGCCGTCGGCCGCGATCTTGCAGGCCTCCATTTCCAGGCGGAGTCCGTCGCCCGTCGCTGCCTCATCGGTTAGGGTCGCGACCGCGCGAGCATGAGATTCCACCCAGCCCGATAGGTCCCGACTCATGGCCCTGGTGGCCTCCGCGCGCCGCTCCCACTGGCCGAGGTTCAGAATCTCACCGAACACGCCTTTGCGTTCGGCCGGCTTCGCATCGGAGAACCGGCCCAGGTCGTCCTGCACCGCGAAGGCAGTACTTCGCAGCAGGCCCGCCGTCATGCCCGTGACCCGTTCGATCTGGGCCTGCGCCGCCGCTCCAGACCACTGAATCGGCTGGCCGTCGGCGGCCACTCGGGGATTCCCGTCCGCGTCCAGAGACATGAGCACCAGAGTGCTCTTGCCCGCGCCCTTCCGACTGCGCTGCCGGCTGATCAGATACCGATCCTCGCGCACGGCGCAGGTCAATTCTACCGAGCCGATCTGCTCGTTCCAGGAAACGATGTTCTCGAGGCCAGCGCGGGTTTCGCCGGCGAGCGCGTAGAGGATCGAGTCCACCACCAAGGTCGTCTTCCCGCTCGCGTTCAGGCCGGTCACGCACGCGAACCGTACGCCATCCAGGGACACGGAATGGATGCCGCGGAAGAGGCCGAAATTGGAGAGCTTAAGGTGGGTAGGTCTCATGCCCCACCTCCCGCCATCCACTCCTCCACCCGTGTCGCCTCAACTCGCAGGTCGTCCGCCAGTTCCGAGAGGTCCGCGCGAGTGGCCAGCCATGCATCAAGGGCCTCTGTCGGGCTCGCGGAGGCGGTGATCTGCGACTCCCGGCGCTTCACCACTTCCGCCCGCTCGATCTCGACGCGGACCTCCTGTGCGCCAGCAACCTCACAGGCGGCCCGCCATTTGCGGGCCATGTCCTTCATGGCTGCCGGAATCTGCAGCCGCACGATAGCCCCGGCCAGTTCGCTCGGCATGACGTGGGGGCAACGCAACTCGCCCTGCTCATCGAAGTCCTGGGGTCCGAGGGTCTGCAGGCGGCGATAGGGCGTCTCGATCGGCTCTGCCCTGCAATTCCCGTCGTCTGGGATATGCCAGAGGAGGTAGGATTTGGCCTCGCCCTGCTCTCCGAAGGACGTCGCCTCGGGGCTGCCCGAGTAGGCGATCAGGGGCTGCTGGTGCAGCTCCTGCGGCCGGTGGTAGTGCCCCAGAAGGACGCCATCGAATCCCAGGGCGGCCAGTTCATGGACGTTCATCGTCCACTCGGACGATAGCATGGCGAGCGAGTTCTGCGACCCGGCCTCCGCGGTATCAACCGCGAAGTGGCCCAGCAATAGGCCTGGCACTCCCGGCCTTCGCTGCGCCGCCAACCCGCGGGCGATCTCCATCATCTTCTCGCGGATGAGCAGGTTGAGATCGTCAGGGGAGAGCTGGCGGGTGTCCGCGTCGCGGAACAACAGGGCCTTATTGGGCCAAGGGAGACACGCGAGCTGCAGGCAAGTCGTATCGCCGCGCTTTCGCTCGTTCTCAGTCGCGGCCGGCGATACCTCCAGCCCATGCATCATGGTCTCCCACACGTCCAGCAGGCAGGGCCGGTCAACGATGGTCAGGCCCTCTATGCCGCGCAGGGGTTCGAGCGCGTGCTTGTGCAGAAGGGCTCCAGGCGAAGGATGGTTGCCCAGGATCTCCACCCAGGGTAGGTCCTGGCCCGTGGCCGCCTGTATGAGGAGGCGGGCGTAATAGAGCTCGTCCGGCGTGGGTCGCGGCAACTGGGCGACGTGATCGCAGAGCAGATCGCCGCACGACAGTACGATCTGCGCGCCGCGTGCGATACCGTCGTTGACCGCGAAGAGGCTGCATCTGTACCGGTCCACCAGCGTGGCGCTGAGCCCGGTCTCGCGATCAATCCGATCACCGGAGGCCGCGAGATGCTGGTCCGCGAAGTGGAGAGCGGTGATCACGTGGCACCCCCCGATATGGCCTTGGCGGCGACCTCGTTCAGCGCCCGCGCGAAGCCGACCGCCCGGCGCTCATTCTCGGCCGCGCGCTCGCCTCTCTCGTTGGACTGATAGGGCACGATGTCCAGCAGGTCGCGCCGCCGAATCCATATCGTTCCCAGCCGCTGGTTCTCGACCCAGATGCCTCTGTGCTTCCGTCCGAGGTGGGCCTTGACCAGCGACACGCGTTCGCCAGGTTGCGGATTATGGGAGCAGAGCGCGATGTGCAGATCGCGCATGAGTTCGGTACCGCGCGGCGCCACCGCCAGTTCCGCCAGTCGCTCTTCGGCCTGCGCCTCGTGTTCTCTTTGGCGCTTCTTGTTCGCCTGGTCCTCAGCCCAGAGCTTGAGGGAGTACAGGTCCCAGGAATCAAGGTGCGCGGCGACTCGCTTCACCTTCGCGAGTACGGCGGGGTTGTGGTTGTCACGCTTCATCACGCACCCCCTCCCGCGCCCCATGCCACCCGGAACTCTCCCACCGTGAAGCGGAACACGTCACAGCGCTTGGCGCCGGGCCAGGGACAGATCACCTCCGTCTCGTCCGGCAGGTCGAGCAACTGGTAGGGATGACGAGCAATGAACCACTGCAGGACGGAGTTCGTCGGCGGCGCCTCGGCCCCCGGCCATGCCCCGTCAGCCATCTCGGGGAAGAGTTGCACCAGGCAGGGCATCATGTCCCAACCGAGGGTGTCGGCATCCTCCCCCGGCTGAGGAAGGAGCTTGAGGCAGAAGAGGTGCTCACAGTCATGGCGCACCTTGTGGAGGCCCTTCGGCAGTGGCCGCGCTTCCCGCGGCGGCCGCTCGTACGCGAACTCCAGTGCCTCGCCTTCGGCGTGGACCGGCACTAGGTCAATTGCATCCCCGAACCCGGTCACAATCCGGAGATGGCATTGAGGGCACTCGTACTCATCCCCGAGCCAGTACGTGCCGGGCAGACCTTCCGCGGCCGGGTCGCGCACGAGGCGGTTGTTCTTGGCGACCCGCATCTCGAGCCGGCAGGAAACGCAGATCGGAACGGGCGCGCTCATTCGGCACCGCCCGCGGCCGCCAGGACCCGCTCGGCCTCGTCGCACCAGGAGACCTTCGCCGATACCGAGGCATCACGCGCTAGCGTCCCGACCTTGGCCTCTAACCCGGCCGCCTGCACCCGTCGCCAGACCTCGGCGAGTCGCGCGTTGGCCTGCGCTTCGGTGAATGGGGCTGCCGGCGAGGTCGGCGCGTCGTCCCAGGGGCCGGGAGGCTCGGGCTCTTCGCCGTTGCCGTTATCGTCTTCAACGTGCGTCTCCGCGACCGGGTCCACCGGAGGCAGTTTCTCGAAGCGCCCTTCTCGCTCGGCCTCCTCGAAGTCTGGCGCGGATATCGCGCCGGACGGGGGCGGCAACGCCGGGGACGCCTCTCGTTCCGGCCCGAACAGTTCCGAGCTGGATGAGAGTGCCTTCTGCGCCAGAGCCGCGCGGGTCGCCGGATCGCCCATGTCTGGAACCAGGTCCACCCTCTGCACCACGAATGGCTTGGCGAACTCCTCGCGGGTGTAGACCTGCCGCACGCCGGTGGCCCGGATCGCCCGCAACACGGCCTTGGTCTCGGCGAGTGCGTGCCGGTCCGAGATCACCTGGTCGAGACGATCCTCGACATAGGCGTCGAAGTCGAAGGCATCCTTCCAGCCACTCGGCTTCTTCTTCCACTCGCCACTGTCGAACTTGGCCTTTGTCTCCGCGTGCTTGGTCTGCGCCTTCCGGGCCTCACGCTCGATCTTGCGGCGCTGGCTCTCCAGCTCCCACTCGTAGGAGGCCTCGAGGAACCGCCATCCCGTGCCGTCGCGAACCGCCACCTGCGCCCGGTAGGCCACGTCGTAGCGGACCGAATCGAAGAGCTTCCTGGCCTCGTCCCCCGGCATACCCTGCATCATGGACTTGGCCAGCCGGTGGCTCGCGGCTTCGGTCACCTGGACCCGCCAAACGATGCCCATGGCCGAGGCGATCTTCATCAGGCCGGGTTTCGCCGGCGCCACCTTGTCGGGAATCAGGGACCCATCCTGGAGCCTCGTCCAGCTCGTGCCGGGGGCCGGATAGCAGTCCCCGTGGTCCTTGTCCGGGTCGAGCTTCACGACGACCGCCGACACCCTCAACCAGGGCACGTCCGGCCCCACGACGGTGATCGGCGCCAGGCAGTTGTACCGATCGGGTGTGTAGACCGCCATGTCGGCCCGGCCTTCGCCCGGCTCGACACGTTGCAACTCGTTAGACATGGTGCCTCCTCAGGCTTGACAGATTCACCGGCCGGGGTCTACACTGAGGCCCTAAGTTCAGGCCGGTTGTTCGCGGCGAGGGTCCCCGTCACGGTCCCTCGCCGCGGCGCGTCAGGCCGCTGCCGGGCGCATCCGCCCCCGCAGCAGCCGCATGACCCGTCGAAACGCCTCCATGACCTCGTCCCGCGCCTTCGCCTCCCGCGCCGGATCCGAGATCATCCGATCTCTCCAACTCACCACCGCGGCCACCATCTCATCGGCCGCCGATTCCAGACTCCCGTTCCTCACCATCCTCTCCGTCCGTTCCTGCTGTCGCCCCGGCCCACCGGACCCGTTATCTCCAACTCGCCGCCTCCTCCCGTCCCGCGGGCGATGGCAACGACCACAACCGCGACGGGGGAAGAGACTCGTAGAACAGCCAGTACAGTAGCCCAACAAAGATCAACCATCCGACCCTCCGCACCCAGCCGCGAACCCGTCGCCGACGCGGCCGATCCAGCCAGTTCAGATCCGCGGGCCGGCCGGAGGGGGGACACTCGTCCGGCCGGGACCCGCGGAAAGGTGCCCGGAAGGAACGGCAGAGCCATCGCAGGAGCGAGGCTGCCCGACAACGGTTAGCAGGGCGGCCAACAACATGGCCGGACAACCCGCTCCCATCCCGCAGCCAGAGGCCTCCCGGGTCAGTGCACATCCCCGGCAGGGAACTGCTCAGCTCGAGGCCCAATCCTGCCGGGGTTCGGGGTGCAGCACCTACATATAGACCTGCATCGGATCCCAGCAGAGGCGCCAACACCCGCAGCTCGGAGCCACCGCGTGCACCACCTCGAGGGCCGACGGCCCTCGGCTGCTGTTCGCCCGGCCGATGGCCGGTCCACAGAGATCCGCTGATTTCCACCGGGGCCACCGCGCCGCGGCCCCGGCACTGCCGATAGGAAACGTCATGCACGTCACTTGGGGTGCGATTCGCTCCTGGCCCATCCAGGAGAGTTCTCCTTTCTGTAAATTGACAAGGAAAAAGGCGCATTTTCAGGCCGCCTCTTCCCGGTCATCACACACCAGTTGGGTCAGCGCGCTGCCGCACCGCGGGCAGTGGAGGCGCACGTTTTCCTGCTCCTCCACGCTGAGGCCGATGGCCTCGAGGTCATCGGCGGGCTCGCCGAATTGCCGACCACAACTCAAGCATCGGTAAGTCATGCCGCCTCTTCCTGGTCGCGCTTCGCCGCGGCCTTCGCGGCTGCCACCTCGTGGATCTGCTCGATGATCCAGGCGTAGGTCTCCTGGGTCAGCGCGAACTCGGGCAGGTTGGCCTCGAGAATGCCGACCGTCTGTGTCCACGTGGATTTCGGCTTTCCCGTGACCTCCGCCATCCGTTCGGCCAGTTCGCTCTGTAGGACGTCGCACCGCACCCGCTCCACCTCAATGTCCTTGCCGCAGAGTAGGATCTGTCGCTCTCTCACCGCCATCGTTTGCCTCCTAGGTGTTGTCCCCGGGCCTACCGCATCATCGTTCACGTCGTTCACAATCACGTATACCACGTTCAGAATCGAATGTCAAGGACTATTTTTTGGAGAAAGAGAGCTAGCGCAGGAAATCTGGTATACTGGCGATATGGCGAGGACGAGTATGCGCTGGCAGGCGTTCATACGGGAACGGATAGGGGAGGGCAGCCAGGCCTCACTCGCCCACGCTCTCGGCCTGTCCCCCGGCGCGGTTTCGAGTTGGGCGAAATACGGGCAGGTGCCGCTGGAGAAGACGATCAGGAAGGGAGTCAAGAAGCTCGGCGGGGATCTTCTCCCGTGGCTTGAGGCCGCCGAATATGCCCAAGTGCTCCCATCGCCCGCATCCCGGCCCGAGGCCGTCTCCGAGGCCACCGGTGCCTATACTCCCCGTCCCTCGACCGCCTCGCTTCCGGTCGCTGGCGAGCTGCAGGCCGGCACCGTACTGGAGGTCGAGGAGGAGCGCGGCGAGATATTCCCCTGCCTGGAAGAGCATGCCCGCCTTGCCGACTATGTCGTCCGCGTCAGTGGCTGGAGTATGTATCCGACTCTCCAGCCCGGGGACTTCGTGGCCGTCAAACGCTCCCGGATTGCTGATTCGGGCGATATCGTGGTCGCCAAACGGGGCTCAGAGACCTACCTGAAGCGCTATGGCGGGCGCCGGGCCAAGCGGGTGACCCTGACCTCGGACAACCCGGAATACGAGTCCATCGAGGGCGAGGATATCGAGATTGTGGGGATCTACGCCTGGCAACACAGGACCAGAGAGACGGCCAGAAAGGCGAAGGCGAGGTAGGGAACCGACAAAGGGGGATCATGCCAATACTTAGAGAGAAACTGGCTGCACTCCGCCCCTTCGAGGCGAAGACCGATCAGGATTTCCTTTCCGCCCTGGGGCCGACCTCCGACACCTTCCTCTACCGCAACGGCAGTCGCCTCTTGGCCTGGGAGGAGGGGGACTATCGGATCAGTCTCCTCTTCACCGTGGACCAGCGCTTTCGGGCCGTGGCCTGGGAGGTAGATGGGGAATCCTCTGGCCCTCCCGCGCGTCGGAATCGAGAGATAGGGCAGACAGTACGCCGGATCGTCCTGCTTATCGCTGTGGCCGCCCTATTTTTCCTCTTCCTGTGCTGGATTCGCCCGCCCTGGGTCGCGTACCGATCTCCGGCCACGCCCTCCTCTGCCGGGATTTCTTCACAGACCGACCCAGCGCATGAGGAGAACGTCAAGCGGATCCTGGCCGCCTCTCTGATCCAAGGCCAGAAGCGAAATACGCTAGGGCAGATGAAATATGGGCGCGATTATCCCGACCTGACCCCGGACGAGAAGGCCAAAGTGGACGACGAGTTACAAAAGGACCCGTTCAGGTAGGGGCGTCCGCCCGCCCCCCCGCCTGCGCCAAGCCAGGGCGGCCTGTTGCCTTCGTGGCGGGACCGGGCGCGATCCATCCCATCGGCCCCGTCCCCTCACGGCTGCGTGACCCGCAACGCCCCACAACTGCACCGGTAGACGGTGTAGGCGCCGTTGTACGTCTGGCCCAGCAGGTCCCACGTGTGGACGTGCGGAGGTGCCCCTCCCGCTGCTACCTGCATCGCGGCTAGTACGTTCACACGTCCATACCCGAACTTCTCATCCCTCCCCGGCGTGCCCAGGTCATCGGCCGTGGATTCCAGGATGGTCTCCAGTTGCGCGGGGGTCAGGTTCGGGTCCTGCGAAAGCAACAGGGCCGCCGCTCCTCCTACGAAGGCCGCCGCCTCCGAACTCCCGGATGCCGAGCGCGAATACCAGCTGTCGTACCAGGAGCAAACCGTGAGCTTCACCCCGGGCGCGGCGATCTTCACGGATGGGCCGTACCCGAATGCCGGCACCCCATTCTCGTCCAGCGCGCTTACCGTGAAAATGTACGGGGAGGACGCTGCCGTGTACCGTCCCCATGCATTGCCGATCGAGGCGACGACGAAGCAACCCTTGCCGGTCGCATAGGCTGCCGCGGACTCCACCTCCGCCACGCCCGTCACTTCGTATGGCACAATGGCAACCCGCGCCCCCTGGTCCGCGGCCCACCGCAATCCGGCCGCGATGTTCCCCCACGTCGCGTATCCCAGCGGCGGCCCCCCAGGAGTCACCGTCTTGACCATGCTCACCTGGACCGGCAGGATCGAGCACCCCGCCCCCACCCCCGCCATCGCAAATCCATTATCCGCGATGGCCGCCGCGATGCTCGCCATGTGCGTCCCATGCTCGTCGCAGACCTGATTCGTGATCCCAGTCCCCGTGACGATATTCCGCCCGGCCAGCAACTTCGCCGTCAGGTCACGGTTGCTGCTCACCACTCCGCCGTCTATCACCGCAACCTTGATCCCCGGCTTACCCATTGTGTAATTCCATGCCAACAGCACGCCGGTCTTCGCCAGCTCCCACTGCTGTGGCACCGCCGGATCATTCGGCGCGTACCCCCACGCCGCGCCCGCGCACACCACTACCGCCAACACCGCCAACCATAGCCGCCTCATCGCTTCACCTTCCCCAGCGTGTCGCTGACGCCCGTCTCGATATCGGGGAACTTCAACTCCCCCCGCACGTTCCGCGCACTGTCGGCGTACCCCCAGTGGCCTGCACAGGCCGGGTCCTCCGGCTTCCTGCCATGGCCCCGCACGCACATCTCTCCGGTTCCGCGCCAGGAACAGGTTCCGCAGGTCGTGCCATCCGGCACCGGCCGCCCCTCCAGGAAGTGATTCAGCACGCACAGCTTCGCATGGAGTTGCGCCTCATCCCAGGGCCGGTCGAACCAGACTCTACCTCGCGCGCAGGCGTCTCGGAAGCGGACAACGGCCGCGACAAAATCGGGGTCCGCGGCCGGTCTCTTCTCCCGGCGACAGCGCCACTTGCGCACCTCGACGGCGATCCCGCACGCCGCCATCACGGTCCCCACCGCTGCCAGCACCAGCAGCAGCCAGTTCACGGCTTCTCATTCTCCGGCAACTCCGCCGGAATCTGCCCCGCGTCCTCCGGCGTCAGCCACGGCCTCACCATCCACTGCACCGCCGCGGTGCATCGCGCCGCCATCTGGTCGCGTATCTCCTGGGTCAAACTCTCCCACATCTCCTGGCCCCACATGTTGCACATGAGCATGTCAAGGAGCATCTCCTGGAGAGCCTTCCCCACCTCCCCCGCATCCATCTCCGGCGGCTGCAACGCCCGCCGGATCCCCCACTCCTCGTCCGCGGTCAGCCGGTCCACCATCGCCTGCAACGCGAGGGTCAGCGTCGCTCCCGTGGCCTCCAACGGCCCAACTCCGTCTGACCAGACCACCCCCACCACGTACCCCGGTGGATCACCGGGCCGAATGGCAGGCTCTATAGGGGGATCGTCGGGGCCCCTGTACCTGAATCGCAGCACCAGTTTCCTCACGGCTTCACCTCTTCACGGCGCGGCCGCGCCTATACCTCGTCCACTCCTGCTTCTCCGGTTCCGATGCGGTCGATGATTTGATCGAGGATGGGGAGCCGATAACCCGGCCCGTTATCCTCCACCGCCTTCCGTAGGATCCCGAGCGCCGTCTCTCCCGCGATGTAATCGTTGCCGGCCTCCATCGCCTCCTCGATCTTTCGCATGACCCCCGCGACGAGCCGGATGCGACCGGCGGTCATCCCCGCGGTATTGATCATCGCCAGCAGATTGCAGAGTACCTGCCCCAGGATGGGCTGGTCCTCCGCGGGGAACTCCTTGCCTTCGATCACCGCCCCGGTGGGCCGTCCCTGCGCGTCAAGCACCGGTTTGACCTCACGACGGGGCTTCAGGGGCTCCCGCCGCGCCCGGTCGAGCAAGTAGTCCTTGAGGCCGGTGATCGTGATACTGGCGTTTGCCGCTGGTGCTGGTCCTGGCTTCTTCATCATCTGGTTTCTCCTATCATTCGCCCGGTCTGGCGCGCTTCCACCTTCTAGCTATAGGTGACGAGGCCGAGAGCCTTGATCGCGTCGCAGAACGCCAGCATCCAAGTGCCCGCGCTCGGTTTGCTGGAGCCGGAAACCGTCTGCCTGGCGACAGGCGTGGCGGCATAGAAACCGATCTTCTGCGTGGTGCCGGTCGCGATCTGCATCCCGGTGGTAGTGTCCGTGGCGATGTTCTGCGCGCTCAGCGTCAAGGTCCCGGCTATGGACACGGCCCCATGGAGGTAGATGCCGATGTCCCCGTAAAGGTCGAGATGCCCATCGGCGTCGCTGGTGAGGTAAATAGTCGAATCGCGAAATTGCAATATGCCGCACCCGCCGCCGGTGGAGTTCGCGATCAGAATCGTCCCATACCCGAGCATCGTAGAAGAAAGCGTGAGGGTGCTTCCTCCCGACATGATGGCCCCGGCGAACGTCGGGGTATCGGAGGTGGTCAAGCCGCTGACGTCTGCCTGCCCGATGCTCGCCCAGGAAACCGTGGTTCCGCCTGCGGCTACCACCTCCTTGAACCAATAGGTGCCCTGGCTGCCAGGCACCGCTACTCGCGACGGCACGCCGCTCGCCCCGCCACAGATCATGTCGCCCACGGTGGTCATGGGGTTGCTCAGCACGGTCGCCCAGGTGTACCCGTTCTTTCCGCTATTGACCGTAAGCGCGTAGCCCGCCGTTGCTCCGATGGCGATCTCTGCCAGGGTCGTCGTGTCGGAGGCGTAGACGATGGCATATTGAGTCCAGGAGCTCTTGTTTGTCCCGCCGTCCGCCACCGCCACGTCGGTCGCCCCGCCCGCCATGTAGACCGCCTTGCCCTCGACGCTCATCACCCCGGCCGAGACTCGGGCCAGAGTGGTATCGGTGGCCGCCCCAAGCTCGATGGTGGAGAATTGCGGGCTCCCCGTCGTGGAGTAATCCTGAGAGATGGTCGGGTTCCCGCTGATCTTGAGCGTCCGGTTCGCGTTCACCACATCGATGGTCAGCGCGCGCGCCGCGCTGATGGTGGTCGAAGAGGTGCAGGTAAAGGTCACGTCATAGGCCGCGCTAGTATCTCGCAGGGCGAACCCCGTGAGCGCCGCGAGCGTTCCTCCCGTGATCGCCACGGAATTCGCCGCCTGGGTAGCGATGGTGCCGAGCCCGGAGATGTCTCCGGTCGCGGGTTGCGCCTTCGTCCAGGCTCCCGTGCTGGAATTGTACGCAGTGAGGAAGTTATGGGAGGCTCCCGCCTCGTTGGCAGGCACTACCTGATCGCCGCTATTGGTCCCGGAGACCGTAGCCGTGCTGCTCACCGTGAGGTTCGCCCCGAGCTTGAATGTCCGGTTCGCGTTCACCACATCGATGGTCAGCGCGCGCGCCGCGCCGAGGGCAGTGGAAGAGGTGCAGGTGAAGGTCACGTCATAGGCCGCGCTGGTATCTCGCAGAGCAAAGCCCGTCAGTCCGGCAAGGGTGCCACCCGTGATCGCTACAGAGCTCGCCGCCTGGGTGCAGATCGAACCCAGCCCATGGACGGAGGTACCGGTGGCGTTCACGTGCGTAGTCAGATTGCTCTGCACGCCGGAGGCCGCACCGGAGGCGTCCGCTCCTACATCGGAATAGGTCAGTCCATGGGCGGCGAACCCGTAAGTGCTCTCGGTGAGCGCCTTGAGAAAGTACCCTGGGGTCAGCCCGGAGACCGTGTGGAGGGAGCCGATCAGCGCGTGCTGGGAAGGAGAGAAGCTGCTTGGGATATTGGCGAGCGCGCCATACCCGATCTGTGGGCCCTCGCCCGCCGAGCCGGTATGATGGTGTCCGGTGCTCCCGTCGAACTTCGGGGAGTGATCCCCCCATCCATAAGCTGCATCCCAGGCCGATATGTCGCTGCTGTCGATCCCGGCAGCTACCGATCCAGAGAAGACCGGATCGGTCTCGGCAGAGACCAGCGCGCCCCACCCGGCGGAGTAGATGTAGATGGCGGCCGCGTCGGCAAGCCAAAGCGCCATTCCGGCAGTCGCCGCCGTCAATTCCCAGGCCGTGCCCGACCATTCGGCAACAGCATTCGCGTGGCCTGCCCAATCGCCACTGGGACTCGTCCCGATCAGATATCGATCTCCCGTCGCCGGCGATCCCGGTGGCGCGTCGAGTCGGTCCGCCACCGGCGGCTGCCAACTGAATGTGCCGAGGTCCGGGAGACGGTAATCAGTCACGCTACAGGGTCACCATCACGCACTTGCGGGCCGCGACATAGCGCAGGTCCCACGCCACCGCGGCTTCCACGTCCTCGGCCGATGCGGAATGGGTCCCGTCGTCCAGGCTCTCGGCCTTGTCCACGATCCCGTCGTCGTCGGCATCGTAGGTGGCCTTCAGCATGTCGCCGCCGGCCTCGAACGCGCCCCAGGCCGCGCCATCGAACAGGTAGAACTTGTTCTCGTCCACGATGTAGACGAACCAGCCCTCCTCCGGCGTGTCGAAGGCCCAGGCCGTGCCGGTGTACCAGGCGATGGCGTTCGCGTGGCCCGCCCAATCCCCGGTAGGCGAACCCCCGACGATATACCGATCGCCCTCGCTCGGCGTGCCCGGTGGCGCATTCAGGTCCTTATCCAGCACCTGCCGCTGGAACGGTGCGAATTCCTCGATCAGCAATCTGTAATCGGCCACGTCCGTCTCCTTCTTATGCAGAGATCAGGTAGGCCCGCAGTGCGGGCCGGAATCTCAGTCGAGGGCCGGCTATCCACTGGCCCTCCGAATCGTCGTATTGCAGCAGACTGCCATCCTCAGGTTGCGCCTCCACATCGGCCAGATCGTTGAGCACCCGCGGGCTCGGGGGCGATTCGTTGTAGCCGGGCGCCAAGAGGACGACGTCGATCTCTCCGCTCTCCACCGCGATCTGCGTCTCCGGAGCGGCCGAGAAGGCCACCGCGACGGCTGGCGCGCGCACAGTCAGGAACTGCTCCTGGAGCACCTCGCTGACTGTTCCCTCTGCACCCTGGATTCTGACCTCCAGATCCACGCCTATCCTCCAGGCGCCGGCGCCACCGCCATGCTTCGTGCCACCACGATTTCGAATGGCGGACTCAATTGCACCCCGAGAGGCGGGTCTTCCGGATCCTCGGCCAGAAAGGTGAGCACTAATTGCCCCTCGAACTCCCCGCTCTCCGCGAGATCAGCCTTGGCCCAGTCGTAGTGGCACGTCCCGGCCAGGGGTTCGTCCACGGTACATGGCCCCTCGAGCGTCGCCTGCCCGCCCTTCGGCCCGAACCGGAACATGACCGCCACCGTGGTGAGGTCCATCGGTGCGCGGTCTTCGGTAATGGACCTTGCCACGGTGATCGTGAATCGAATCGGGGGCAGTGTGTCCCCGGCCTGCCAGGTCGCTGGCATCAGTTCCCTCCTGCCCAGGCCCGCAGGCCTGCATCAATCGCCGCCACCGCCCGCGCCTGCCATTCCTCGGTCAGCATGGCCGCGCGCGCGTGAATGTCGGATAGGAATCCGACCTCGATCAGCGCGGCCGCCTGCCGGCCATGGAACAGCACGAGATAGGTGTAGGGCCGCCCATTCCGATCCCATGGCGCGCGCACGACCTGGCTCTTCTCGGCGAAGCCGGCCTTGCCGGTCGCACTCAGGGCCAGCGCGTTCGCCAGGCCGGCGGACCCCCGCCGCTTCCCATCCCAGTACGTGATACAGCAGTGGAGATCGGGATCCGTCTTGGAGGAATTGCAGTGCAGGGAGATCACCACGTCGGGTTCGCGTCTGAGTAACCGCGCGCAGAACCGCCACAGTGCATTCCGCTCCGGCAGCCGGCTGGTCGGCACGTATTCTATGCCGTTCCCCGACAGATTCGGGATCCGGTGGGCCAGTGCCACCACGATTTCCCGCTCGGCCACGCCCTCTACTACGGCGCCGGGATCACTCTCCGAATGCCCCGCCTCAATCACGACCCGCATCGGTCTTCCTCTCACTCAATAGGCATGGCCGCTGCTCCAGCCGATCGCAGATCCGCGTCATGCCCAGCCGCAGTTCCACGACTCCGGCGCTCATATCCTTGACCGCCGTGGCCACCGCTCCGGCCTGCTCTTTGACCGTGGATGTGAAGTCCTGCCTCATGGCCGTACGTTCCGCGCGGCCCTCCCGCAGTTCTACAATGAAGGCCCGCACCATCAAGGGAACCACCACGACGACGCACAGACCAATGAGCCCCGAGATTCCATACTCCAGGAATCCCTCCATCGCGAAGTCACCCTCTCTGTCGGTCGTCTGTTTAAGTCGGCTAGACCGGCTCCGCGTCCAAGTAGACCGTCAGGTCGCACTGATGGCCTTCGGTCGCCTCTGCCTTCGCCGACACCTGCAGCCACCGATCGTACCGGGTCACCCGATACACCGCCGCGCTGCCGGCCGCGAGTGTGGGGATGTCGCTCCCCTCCTCGAACTCCTCGGCGATCCAGGGGCCCTCGGCCGTTGGGCCGAACTCGATGACCACGTCCGCCAGCGCCGCCCCGTCCGCCGCGTTGTCGAAGGTAATCACCCGCGCCGGCCGCCCGCCCAGATCCCGGGGCGGCAGGATGACCTGTAACTCCTCGGAGTCTAGGTCCTCGACTATCACTTGCTCTCGCCACGCATCCATCTCGAGACCTCCGTCTCTCACTCTGGCGGATTCACCGCCCCCAGCATTGCCACTGGCCGACCTCCCTCCATCGCAACCGCCACCGTCTGTCCCTCCGCGGCCTGCACGCCCTGCGCTGCCTGCACTCGGCAGCTCGCCCCTCCGATCGTCACCCGATATTCGCCTCCACCCAGATAGGCCGCGACCTGGCCAAAAACCATTGGCGCCTGCGGGCATGCGATCCGCCGCAACGCCCCTACCAGACGCGCGCTCACCGCGCCCTCCACCGCACTGCAATGATCCCGTCGCCGACCCATGCCAGAGCCGCGAATCCCGTCGCCGGCGCTTCCATCGGTGCGGTGAAGCTCCAGGGGTTCCGAGTGACGCTGACTCCGGTCCCGATTTCCACCCCGCCCTTCGTCATCCGATAGGCGTGCGCCACGGGCCCGCCGTCAATCCCCTGGACCATCTGCTCCTTCGCCCCGACCACCCAAGTCAAGCGCGGGTGCGGATCAGCGCCGACCGTCCCGAAAGCATCTCCCAGGGACAGTGTCATCATGTCGTCGGCGAAGTTGATCGTGCCCGTTCGCCACTGGGTGTCATAGTTCTCGACTGGCATCCGCGCCACGGCCACGCGCAGCACGCCCGCCGCAACCTGAGCGCTGCCCAGCCGGTGATCGTAACCCGGGTCGCTCAATAGATCTTGTCGCGCTCCCCAGATCCCCTCCGCCGATCGCACCCGGCCGGATAGGCCGGCATCACTGCTCCCATACAGCGCCACCATCCGGCCGCCGGAGATCGAGCAGAGCGCGACCTTCTGCACGTGGAACACGTCATAGTGGCCCTCGGCCTCCACGATTGGGGTCCAACCCTCAACCGTCTCCCAGGTGACCCCGTCGGCCCAGGTTCCCGGCGAGTTGCTGCGACCTACCGCGACGGCCCGGAAGAGCTCATCGGCCCGGGCCTCCGGAGGCGCGTCTCCTGCTGCCCCCGCGTCTACCAGGCCATTCGGCCATACCTGCATCCCCCAGTCATTCCCCTGCACATCCCCGACCTTGACGTACTCCTCGGCCGCCGGGCGTAGCGCGTAGACCCGCCGTGCGGTCGTACCATCCGGGCCCTGACCCGGCGCGCCGAAGCCGCAGATCCAGACCCGGCGCCGGTGTAGACTGTTGCTCGTGGGCATGGTCGTCCCCGAACCGGGAGGCCCGGAGATCTCCACCGTCTGCTCCGCGTTCCCGGCCACCTCGAGCGCCAGGTAGGAGGGTCCGCTGTCGGTCGCGATATAGATGCGGCGCCCGGTCGTGTTCGCGGGGCCTGATCGCACGGTGACATGTAGGCTCTTCGTCTGCCCTGCCGCCACGTCGAAACTGGCCGTGGTTCCATAGATGTCCTGGCTGGCCGTGGTCTCGCCATCGCCTCCGGTATCGTCATCCTTGTAGTAGGTGACCCGCACGCCATAGATGTGAGGGCCTCCGAAACCGCCTCCGGAAGCCGTCTCAATGCCGCCGAGCGGATAGAAGATATCGGGTTCGCTACCCAGACCGATCAGCGGACTGTCGGTCGCCGTGGTGCCGGCGCCGCTCCCGGCGAAGCATTCCTCCTCGTCGCTCACGTTGCCGACGCTGTAGAAGTGCCAGCCGGTCGTGAGATCGTCACCCCAGATCCGTCGCACTACCGGTATACCCGGGGTCATCTGGAAAGTGGCGACGGCCCAGTAATGCCCATCGGGACCGACCATCATCCCGCATGAGCCTCCGGGTTCCCACGGGCCAAACCCGCCGATCTCTGGCCGAGGCAATGCCACCGGGCTGCCCAGGCTCAGGCTCCCGGCCGAGACGGTACCGAGCAACGCATAGAGCGAGTAATCCGGCAGGCCACTCGTGTACGGATCCCAGTCCTCATTCCAAAGCCACCAGAGCGTAGACCCGTCCCGCAACAGGCACGCACTCGTTGGCGCCGGGCCGCCTTTGGCCTGGCCTCCTGGCCCGGTCACCGGTTCGAACGTGTGGCTGCCCGCCTCGCTCCACCCTTCCGCCGTCAGGAGTTGAGCGAACTGTCCCCGCAGGATGGCCAGCCGCCGATGCAGTGTCTCGGGTTCGGAACTGAGCCAGCTCCATAGGTCGGAGCCGATCATCCCGATCGCCCCGTGGACGTTCGTCCAATGGTCCTCCTCCTGGCCCGGCCAGGAGATATACGCGGCCTCTCCGATCCAGTTGATGGTCGGTCCGGGCCGCGGCCCGGCCAGTGCCGGCACGCCCTGCATCGGAATGACGAGCGACCCGTCTTCGGCCCGCAACCAGGCCACACGCTCGCCGACCTCGGGTGTGCGAGGACCGGCCACCAGCACTCGCTCCGGCCGTCCTGCCAGCCTGATCTCGCCCGGGCGCAACACCTGCGTTACGACTCCCCAGCCGCTCTGTGCGGCTCGCCGAAATAGTCGCCCGAGCACTTCGGAGATCTGTGCGCTCACGTGTCCCTCCAGCACTCGAGCTGCACGGTATGCGTCCAGGAGACCGCCTCTTCGTCAAAGCTCACCGGGACCGCGATGATCAGGGCTTCGAGATCAGGACATCCGCCTGGCAGGTTCTCCAGCATGATGCGCTGGCCCTTCCGATAGGGAAATGGACGAGGCCAGAGGATGCTCACCGCATACAGCCGTTTCCCGCTCTCGGCCGCCAGGTCGTCCGCGATCTGCTGGCAGATATCGCTGCCGACCAGGTTGTCGTCGCGCTCGACGCGCGGCCTGGCGCCGCCCCCATCCGCCTGTCCATAGTAAGTGTCCCCTTCGTCCACCGGGAGCTGCCGGATTCCCGACTGCAACGTCCCCGGTCCCTGCGTGAACGTGGTGTTGTTCACGCTCTCGCCATCTTCGGACACGGTGATCGTGGTGACCACGGTGCGCAACTCGGTGGGGGTCACCTGCTCGTACCGCGTGATCGTTCGTTGCTTCTGTGTCCAGGAGCCGCCCTCATATTCCGATCGGCGCTCCTCCTGCAGCACGAGACGGTATTGCAGGTCGTAGCCGAACTCCGTGACCCGCCGCACGTGTTTCGGCTCCTCCGTGTGCAGATCTCGATCCTCATGGATCATGCTGGCAATCTGCACTTCGCCCAGCACCCGCTCATCGCCCTGACCGCCGGACCCACCTCCAGAGGTCTCCGCATCCCGCATCCCGCCCGCGCCGCTGTTCGCGGAGCACGAGTAATAGACGGTGCGATACGTGATGTCCTCGGTCTCCCGACTCACGACCACCCGGTGGCCCGAGTTGTCTACGATCCCCGTCTCAGTCACTCGGTGGTTCGGGCTGTCTTGGGTGACCGCGACCGTGGTGCCGCTCGGCACCTGCCGCGAATAGTTGGCATACTGGAACTGGCCTGCGGTCCGATAGGTCGCGCCGTAGACCCGGATGTCGCCGACCAGTGGCTGCCGGGTGCGGCGAATGCTCCGTACGACGCCCTTGGAGCAGTCCAGCGTCCCCGCCACTGGCCCGTTTCCACGCCGCCGCACGATCAACGTCATGCCCTGGACCCACGCATCCACTCGGTAGCGCTGGCTGATGCGCAGCGGCCCCAGGATCCGCTCGATGGCCGAGGCTGGGGATTCCTCCGGCGATAGGGAGAAGTGCCGCAACCCATAGTTGGGAGCATCCCATTCCACCGCCAGGCCCACCAGCCCGGCGATCTGCTCCACTAGGCTCCGCGCACTCGGGTAGGTATACTCGGACGGGTCGTCCTTCGGCCACGTGCCGAAGCCATAGTCCTGCTCGGTCCGCTCGTCTATCAGAAGGGCCGCCTGGTCCCGGGCCTCGACCACGCTCCCCCATCCGGTGGGAGTCGGCTCGAGCGCCATATCATCTACCCGGAAGGTGCCATAGTCACTGAACCCGAGATCCCGCAACCCGAACTGCACCTGGAAGGTGTCGCCTTCCGTCAGTTCACGCCACGCCGTTGCGACAGGCTGTAGACGTGTGGTGGTCTCGGTCTCCCGGAGGTGCAGCGTCGCCGCATCGGCCAGCGATGCCAGCCGACTGTCAATGCTCGCTGCGACGATTCTGCGCTCGAGACTCACTCGCTCAGCTCCAGATGACCTGTGCCTGCGGCGCCAGGAGTTGCTCCTCGGCCGCCGCGCGCAATTCCTGATTCAGGACCCGCGCCTGCAACCCGACCGGACTCGCCAGGAGAGGCACGACCACTACTTGCAGTCCGATCGCATCCGAAAGGCTCAGGTCTACAACCTCGGCCTGCAGGCCAAGGCGGTCCGTGAGCAAAGCTGTCACGGAAACCTGCAGGCCGAGTTGATCTATCAACATGGACATCTACGTCTCCTCGAACTGCACATAGGCCAGCCGGTCATTGCCCACTTCGCTCGTGTCGGCCAGCACGTTGTAGCGCATCCAACAAGCGGCGTACGCGCCTACAGCCAGCTCCCCGATCGTGACGTTCGCCGTCCCCCAGGTCCCCGCGGAGCCCGACGTATTCAGAGTCGGCGGCTCAACGCCCAGGGATGCATCTGGGGTCGTGTCGGAAAGGGTGGTGGCCGTGTTGTTGGCGATGGTGCCTGCCAACTTGTACGTGGACCCGCCTACCGCGGTGCGATAGATCTTGCGTTGGGTCGTCCCGGCCGGACCGGTTGGGATCCCCGTCAGATCAACCTGCTGATTCCCACCCGTCGTGGTGATCGTGGCACTCACCGTCCCTGCCACCGTCTCACCGTTCGCCGTCACGAAGGTGACCTTGTAGTGGTAGTCTCCGACCTCGAGGCCGAAGCCCGAGACCGCCGCGCCGCTCGGGGCGCCGGGATCTGCCAGCGGCGCGTCCGCCGCGATCTGCAGCATGTCTATCCCGTCATTGCCCGCGCTCGCGACCCGCCGGCAGCGGCAACCGCTCAGGCTCTCGGCCGCGGTGCTCATGTTCTTCCACCAGATCCGGCGCGCGGTAGTCGCGGCCCCGTCCTGCACCGTCCCCTCGTCGTAGAGCGAGGCCGCCGGGGTGGCGCCGTCGCTCTCATACTTCGTGACTTGCTTTGCCATGATCCACCTCGTCATAGGCCGCCAGGAAGGCCCGCGCCAGACTCTCCACCGCCTCTTCCTTCGCGTCATCCATGGTGCGCACCGCGAGTTGCCGTGGCTGGTCCGCCAGCAACTCCAGAACGTGCTCGGTCACCGCCTGAAATCGCTTCATCGCGATGTGCACAACTTCATGGCAGGCCACGTGCCGTGGGTCCATGATATGGGAGCAGTTGATCGCGATGGTCACTATTCGTTGCGCGATGATCGTCTTAGCCCAGGCGTCGTCCGGAAGGGTGTCATCGGCCACCACCACGATCTCCCAGCCCGGGTCGAGCAGAATGCGGTTGCCCCACCGCTCTACCCAGTCCCGGAACTCCGGCGCCACCCCCATCTCTGCGGCCCACACCACTTTGATCACGCTCGCTCTCCCTACAACGCCTGCAGCACGGCGAAAACCATCTCGACTTCGTATGCGTCCTGCCCCCGGATCGGAGTCTCTTTCATCTCCCGGAAAAACACCAGATAGGAGGCCTCGAGGTCCGTCCATTTGAGCGGCGTGGCCACCAGCTCATACTTCTCCCGCAACGCGCTCAAGGTCGAGGAACTCACCCATTCCGTTCGGCACGTGATATCCTGGTCCGCAGTGGCCACCCCGAAATCCTGGATCACCCGCCCTCCATCGAGGGTCTGGACGGAACTCGAGCGCCGCGCCGGCAATCCTTTTCGATATTCGCTCGGGTCCACGTCCAGGTAGACCGGATCGCTATCGTCCGCCAAATCCAGGCAATACTCACTTGGCATCGGATTCCCGCTTCCGTTCCCGCCGCGCGTGCTGGGCCTGCTTGAGCCGCCGCACTTCCTCCAGCACCGCCTCCGCCACTTCCATCGGCTCGATCTGGATCAGTCGGTAAATCTCCGCTGCCACCCGCCTGTAATGGTCGTTCAGTTCGCTCACCGCCTCAGCCCCAGGCTCCGGGCCAGTTCCCGCGCGGTCCGGTTCGGAACCTCGAACCCCGCCTCTTCCCTCAGGCTGTCCACCGCCTTCCGGAAGCCCCGGAATCCTTCCCGGCCTCCCTGGGCCGCGGCGCAGGCGATGAACATGTGCTCCATCCGCTCCGCCGCCTCGAGCGCCCTCTGCCGCTGGATCGCCCGGGCCATGACCGCCACCTGTGCCGGGGTCCAGGTCTCCTCGAGTTGTTCTACCGACTCGACCCCACAGGCCGTCATCAACAGCGCGTAGACGTCGGCCCGGCCGACTTTCCGACTCAGGCCAGAGCCGTCGTCTTCACCAGCTTGCCGATCTCCGCGATCTGTTGCCGCAAAAAAGGGACCTGGTTCACCTCGAGCATCGCCCGCACGATCTGCACGGCCAGCGGGAGAGTCAGATGCTCCATCAGGTAATCTGGCTCGACATCGAAGAGCTTGCCCAGAAACTGCTCGAGCATGCCGGCGAGCGTCGGCAGAAGCGTCGGCAGGTTCTCCTCGAAGTGCGCCAGATCGAGCGTTGGGTGTTCCTTCACGATCTGCTCGAGGATGATCCCGAGGTCGGCCCCGAGCCGCTTGATCTGGGCGAAGGTGAGCGCGCGGACCACGATGCTCCGATCGCCGATCGTGAAGTTCCGTTCGGTCGGGAACTCATAGGTCTCGATCTTGCACGTTGCCGTTGCCTTCCCGAGTCTGCGCCTGAGCCACTCCATGCCGCCTCTCCCGTTCTAAGATGGGGCGGGCCCCGTCGCCCGCCCCATCTTCCCGCGACCCTGTCAAGGGTGGGCCGATGGCCCTCGTTCTGCCCCGCTATACGACGTCGTACTCCTCGATGCAGCCGAACCGATCGCCCAGCGCGCGGCTGGTGTCCTCCAGCACGGTGATCTTCATCGGGATCGCCCGCGCCGCATCCTTGCTGATCTTGATGGCGCCGCCGAACCCGACGTTGCAGCGGTAGAACGCCACTGCCTGCTTCTTGCCCGTTGGCCCTGGCATCACGATCATCACCGACTTCTCCAGGATGCTGGATCGCCCGCCGAAGGTCATGCGTCGGCGACCGACCCCGGCCTCGACGATCTGGCCCGCTCCCAACACGACCTGCATGTTCTCCATGCTCGACTCGAGCAGCGGGATGGTCAACTCGCAGGTCGTCTCGCCCGGGTAGGTCTTCACCGGCGCCGTGCCGTGCTGGCCGAAGATCTTCTTGATCTCCTCCTGGAAGTTCCAGTCCAGGGTATCCGCGAAGTCGCCCAGGTACTGGCCATCCACGTACACCGCATCGGCCACCCCGACCATCACGGCATCCGGGTCGTCCACGCCCGCGGCGTAGTAGACGAAGGCCTGCGCCACCGTTCCGGTCGGCTCGGTGTCGTCGTTCTCGCCCACGCCGATATCCTGGAAGCCGCCCTCCCAGTCATCGTCCGCGATGTCCAGCGCCACCGTGAGTTCCGTGGCGCTCACGTAGGCCACGTTCGCCGCGTCCACGGCCACAAAGATCTCGTCTCCGTGCTTCCGGAAGAAGACCTTCGACTTACTGGGGGCGTCCGCGAAGTTCGTCCCGGTCAGCGTCAGCGTGTCACCGGTCTTCCCGATGTAAGGCTTGACTTGCGTCAGTGTCGGTGCCGCCATGTCCGTTCCTCTCCTAGTTGCTCAGCTCTTTCAGGTCAAAGACTAGGTTAAGAGAGGCCAGATGTGCCCCTGGCGCCTCCTCCCCGATATACGCCGGCGAACTCATCGCCTGAATTGAGTTCGCCCACATCCCAGCTCCCAGATCCGTCTCTGGGGCGTTGTGCGTCAGCTTCATCACCGCGTAGGCCTTGGCCAGCGCTCCGTTCGGGGTCGCCGCCCGGGCCACGACCTGCAGGGTCGGATGCTCCCGCCTCCCATATCGCTCGGGCCGGTAGCCGCCCGTCGCGTGAATGCTCAGGCAGATCACCGGGGTGCTCGGCCGCTGGAGCTTGAAGATCGTCTGGCCTACAGTCCCCTGGCCCCGGCTCTGTAGCCATATCGCGAACTGATCCACCAATACTGGCATCATCATAGGGCCCGCGCGACCGCGCCTTGCAGGTTGGTCAGGATCTTGCCGGACATCTGCTTCACCGGCTTCTCCAGATACTTCGCCTCGCCACCCTTGGGATGATGAAAGTCGAGCCGCTCGTGCTGTTCCAGCGCATATGGCTGGTTGAAGCCGACCAGCGCCTCGACCTGGTTGCCCAGCGCTTCGACCGTTGGGCTAGGCGCGGCCACTTGGTGGATCACCTGGATGCCCTTCTCCGCGGCCTTCGGCAACCCGGCATTGCCGATCGTCTTGCCGGTGCCCACGTTGACGGCCTGGGTATGTTGGCCGCTCACCCGCTTCCCGTTCACATAGACCTGCGCATAGCCCGACGCCCGGAGCGTCCCTTCGTCCAGCGGCGCCAGTTGCATCGCCTCGCCGAGCACCGCCTCCGCGGCCAGCGTCATCTCCTCTTTCACGGCCTCCTGGACCCGGGCAAATACCGGGCCTCGCGAATCAAGCGCGGAGAGTACCTGGGAGAACCCCGTGAAGGTGACACCGAGCGTGCCCGATGCTCGCCCGCGGCCGCCGGAGAATCCGATCGAGGAGACATCAGCAGGCATCGGCTTTGCTCTATCCCTTGGGAGGTGGAATCAGGGCTGGTGCCGCGAGGTCGTGCTGCGTCTGTAGTAGCCGCAACTGCGCGATCACGGCCCCGACGACACCGGACCAGAGCAGGTCCCAGTTGATCGGCTGGTGCGACTGGGCCTGCCCCAGGGCATAGATGGCGAAGGCCACCAGCACCGGCACCAGCCAGACCAGATGCGTGGTGAGCCACCGTTTCCAGTAGGCCGCTGTGTACTCCATCTCAGAACTCCTTCTGGAATACCAGCATTGTCTTCGCCGGCCCCGTAGGTCCGCGCGCCGGCGCGAAGGTCAGGGAGAGTCCGCTGCCGGTCGCCTTGCGCCCAAGCAGCGCCAGCGCGTTGACCGACGCATACCAGCTCAACCCATAGTCCGTCCACGGGAGATAGACGACTCCGGCCTTCAGTGGCAAACCGTCTCGCATCACGTTCAGGGATAGCGCAGGTCGGTAGTACCTTTGCCGTTGCGGGGCCTGCCCCTGGCCATCAGTGGTCGTCTCTTCCCAGATCAGTACTTCCAACCGACTGGCATGCGCGAGGAACCGGCCCACATCGGCCGGTCGCGTGATGTTCAGGAGGTCCTGGATATCCGGCGGGTTGTCGGTCTCGTACATATGCAAGTTGACGATGAAGGAGGTGGCCCAGAACGAGCCCGCGTCCTTGTCGAAGGACGTCACCAGGACAGGGCCTCCACCCTCCAGGGTCACCTCCGCGCAGACCGGAGCAATCAGCAACGCCGAGAACATCACCAACAGGGCCGCCAGGAAGACGGCCTGCTTTGCCCAGAGGCGGTTGCCCCAACGACTTCGTCCCATGCTTTCTCTCCTCATAGGTAGATTCGCTTCACCGATGCCTCGCCTCCCAGATCTCGGGAGGCCGATACCGTGATCGCTATCAGGTACGTCGTCCCGTCACATGAGAGTTGATCTCCGACCGCCATCTCCTGTGCCGGCGCCACCGTCACGGTGACTTCGGAGGTCACCTGCTCTCCTTGGAGATTTCGCACCAGCCGGCGCTTCTCGATCCAGCGGCCCGCCAGCTGCTCCGCCTCCCCGAATGTCGGTTGCCCGTATCCGTCCGTGCCCGTCCGCGGCTTGCGCCAAATGGTCTGGGCCAGATAATCCTCGATCACATCAGGTCCTCGGGCCGTATCCGCAACGGCTGCCAGCGGCCGCGACCCGTGCGGAGCTGGAATAGCTCGAATCGGGTCACGACATAGGCCACCAGTCGGCACGCCTGGCCCCAGGAGCAGAGACGGATCCGGTGCAACAACCCAAGGGCCCGCACGAGCATGTGCAGCAGTCGCCGCCTGCGCACGCGCACCTCGATCTGAATGGAGATCTCCGCGTTCATGTTCGGCTCCCTGGCGTGAGTTCGCCCTGGGGCCACGGCGAGGTGGCCAGCACCCCGCCGCGCAGGATGAATGGGGCTATCAGGCCTCGTGCCTCCGCGCTCACCACTGGCGAATTGCTCCGGGCCGTGCCATACGTCTCGCTCAGCCCGTCCACGGAATAGGCGATGACACCTGCGGCCTGCAGCGCCGATCGCCGCGAGGCCGTCGGCCCGTACGCCAGCAGGGCCAGTGCCTCTTCACACTGGGCCTGCTTGACCGGCTCCGGGACGATATAGGTCAGATTCGCATTCACGTCTCGGTATCGAGGAAAGCTCAAGGCCTGGGTATCCACCACGGGCGAGAGGGGGCCGCCGATCACATCGCGCTCGATCCGGATCCGACATGCCTCGATGTGTCGGCAGGCCGTGAGCAACGCCTTCTCCTTGTCCCCATCCTTGGCCGTCTCCCACGCTTCCGCGCGCAGTCGGCCCGCGAAATACTCGTTCGCCTCCGCCAGGGTGACGTAGGAGTTGCTGCTCTCTCCCGAGATCGTGGCGACGATGCTCATGCCCTACGACTCGACTTCCTCGACCTTGTCGCCGTGATAGAAGAGTAGATGGATGGCATGCTGGGCCGAGAAGCCGCGCGGCTCCGCCTCCACCGTGATCGTGATGGCCCCGTACCGCTGGCGAATCGTCTCCCCATTGCGGCTCCGGAGATAGAACTGCTCTCCGACCTGCACCAGTCGTTCCAGCGCTTCGGTGCGTGCCGGCTCCGGCAGCGCCATCCGTTCGGCCAGACTCATCCCGGTCTTCGGAATTGCCGGTTCGGCGGACTGCTCTACCCGATCAGCCGCCGCATCCGGAGTCGCCGTCTTCGTCTGTCTCTTCGGCTGCATCCGCATCTCTCGCTCCTAAGAGGTCCAGGGGCCGGATTGCCCGGCCCCCGCCGTTCTCACTGTCCTGTGCCGATCCCTACGCGGCCGGCGTGCCGACCACCAGCACGTCCACCAGCAGGCCCGCGGTTGGCGTCTCGGCATAGATGTCGAAGCCCGTCGTCGCCTTGTTGTAGGCGCTGATCACATCGGATGTCCCGGGCGCGTTCGTCACCGGAGTGAGCATGACCGTGTACGTGGCGTTCGCCATGTCCTTGGCCAGCCCGAGGCCCACATTGCCATAGTCGCTCTGGGTGTTGGTGAATCCGAGTTCGGTATTCTCGGTGCCGTTGCCGACCACGAGGCTCGAGCTGCCACCGGTCCCCGTGGCGCTGATCCGGACCTTGGTGCCCTCCGCCACGGCCACGATCTGCGCGTGGAGCGCGTCGATGATCGTGGCCACCTGGGCCGCCATGGCTCGCGCCAGGATTGGCACATCGCCCGTGCCGGCCGCCTCGGTGCCGCCGTTGGCCACCCCGAGCTTGAGTTCGGCGCTGCAGTCGTGATCGGCCGCCGGCGTGACCACCACGGCGCTCGTCGTACCTTTATTGCCCGACGTGATCACGTAGTGATCGGTCGAGTAGGCCACGGTCACCGCCGCGAAGTCACCGCCCTGGACCCGAATGACGGTCTGCATCTGGGCCGCGACCTTGGCCCCGGTGTTGCAGCCGCCGCCGGCCGTCCAGTCAAAGGTGAAGCTGACGGCAGCGCCGCCGTCCACCGCCACCTTCAACTTGGTTTCCGGCTCCGCGCTCATATCCGTCTTGGCCCCGGCCACTCCGGTGCTCGTCCCAGCCGCGCCAGTCACCGTCCAGGTCTGGTTGCCCACGGCATTGGGGTTGATGATGAACGTGTTGCCCACCGTGAGCGCGAAGGGCCCGTCCTCGCTGCTCAGCAGGGTGGCCGCCAGGCTGGGCGCCGAGAAGAGCAGGCTGGTCGGGTTGCCTCCTGCCAGCGCCACCTGACCCCGGAACAGCCGCTCGCCGGCCGCCGGGCCGCCCAACGGGTCCTCGATCAGGGCAACGCCCGAATCGAGCTTGTCCGCGGTCACGGCGCCATCTGCGAGCTGATCGGTGTCAACCCCGCCGTCCTTCACCTGGATGCCATCGTCGCCGATGGCTACAGTCGTGTCGTCCACGACCGTCGAGACGGTGCCGTCTGTGATGTCAACGCCATCGCCGGCCACGAGTCCGCCGGACTCAGCGTTCCGAATGAGTGTGCCCAGGTCCAGGTCACCAGCGACCGGGCACATCTCCTTGAGTTTCGTGATCTCCACGTCCGTGATGGCCATGATCTCTTTCTTCTCCTGATCAGGATTGCCCGGGCCAGCGGCCCGGGCTCACCGGTCCTACGCCAGATCCTGAAGGGATGCCATCACGTACGGGTTCAGGACCCGCAACTGCGCGTAGTGGATGATCCACATGCGCAACGCATCGCCGCTGTTGCCCATGACCAGGATGCCGAAGCCAGGGGTGCCTGGCGCGGTGATGATGGGCCGCAACTCCTTCGCCAGCGGCGAGTTGCTGGTAACCGGGAGCTGCTGGTAGTCGAACTTCGAGGTGTCCACCGCATCCATCCGGCCCGTGGTATAGCCCGGCACCTGGATCACCGGCGTGCCCTCGAAATCGAGGGCGAGGTAGCCACCGGACAGCCGCTGTGGCGTCTGCCGGCGCTCGCCCTTATACAGGGCGCCGAAGTTCCGCCACTGGGTCGGTCCGCACCAGATCTCCAGGGCCGACGGATCGGCCCCGCGGAGCTTGATGGTGTCAACCATGTCCGCCACCAGCGCCTCGGTCAGGTTCCGCGGCGTGCCGCCATTGGAGAGCACGTAGGCCTTCCACCAGGTGTAGGTCCCACGGTCCAGCCCGGCATAGGTGCCGGTGTCCGCGATCCCCGCCAGGATCCCGGTGATGGCCTTGCCGGAGAAGGTCGTCCCGTCCCCCAGGGTCTGGGTGTTGATGCTCACCTTGAGATCCTGGATCGCCTTCTCCACTTCGTCGGTCAGGGCATTCATCAACATCCCGCCCTGCTCGCTGATCGCCAGGGTGAGCCCGGAGATGCCCACGCGCGCCCGCACCGACTTGTAGGCCAGGGTCGCCTTCTTGTACTGCTGCTTGCCCGTGGTCCCGTCGTCGGTGTCGGTCTCATCGTAGGCCGCGACCTCCGAGTTGCCCGCGTAGTTCACCCGCCAGGAGAGGTCTGGAGTGCCTTCCCGCACCCGACCCCGCTCCACCATGCGGCTGTAGAAGAAGACGTCCCTCGTCAACGCCTGCACGAACAGCGGGCTGTAGTTCTGTGCCAGGTTGTCGACGATATCCGCCAGCTGCAGCGCCATTCTGATTTCCTTTTCCGCGAGCGGCTCCTACCCGTTCAGGGACTGCATCCGCCGCTTCGCCTCCTCAAACGTCTTGGGGGGTTCCTTCTCCGGTGTCTTCGGATCTGGATTGCTCGGTCCCCCGATCGGCGGTTTCGGCGACTGCGACTGCACCAGATAGGGACGATCCTTGACCAGTTGCTCCAGGGCGGCCTCGAGGCCGACCACCGCGCCATTCTCCACCTTCACGTTGGCCCACTCCGGAGATGCCTTCGCCAGCAGATAGGCCGCCTCGGTGTCCCCGATGTTCACCTTGCTGGCCGCCGTGGCGAATGTGGTCTTGAGGCTCAGGTCGGCGAGTTGCTCGATGGCCCGAACCTTCTCGGCTCGCTCCAGGTCGAGCAACTCCTTGAACTTCCCCTGGTCCTCGAGTTTCTTGCGCTTCCGCTCGGCCTCCGCGTCCTCGTGCTCCTTGACCTTCGCCTCGAGCGTCCGCTTCTCGGCCGCGTAGGTATTGAGCCGCTGCTGCACGCCGCCCTTGAACTGATCGTCGTTCAGCACCAGCGGTTCTCCGCGCGCGACCGCCGCGGCCTGCTCGGCCGTCAGGGCAATCCCCTGTGGAGCTGGCGGGTCCTTGGGCGGGTCGGCCGGCGGCTTCGGCGGATCCTTGGGCGAATCACTACCACCCCCACCTCCGCCACCTCCACCATCTCCGTCCGCCGCAAAGAAGCACAGATGTGGAAACCATCGTCCCATGTGATGCCTCGCTCCTCGTGTCCGCTTGCGCGGATCCCGTATTCGCCCGGCGGCGATCTGCTCGGCTTTCTGCGGTCCGAGCGACCTTATCTCTCCGCTCTCTCGCGGCGGGTGCGCTCAGTTCAACTCGACGTCATTTGCTCTTCGGCCGTGCCGGCTTCTCCGGCTTGGGGCGGTATCCGCTGGCATGTGCAGCACGGCCCTGCCGCGCCGCCTTTGCCTTCCCGCCCGGGCCGCGGTAGACCTTACCGTGGCTCCCCCATTGATAGCCGCCCTTCTTCGGATGCACCGGCATGCTCGGCCTCTGCCTGCCCAAACGAAAACGGCGAGCGTTTCCGATGCCCACTCTCCCGGTCTCGCTCCATCCGTAGACGGTGCCGAGAGAATTCAGCATCAGAAACGCCCGCCGCGTAGTTGCTACGAAGGCAGGCACTCTTCAATTGTCGGTCCGCGGTGGCCCCCGCGTTCCGGCGCCACTATACTCGCCGGCCTATCCCCTGTCAAGCGGTCGCGCGAAAAAGTGCCAGGGTCCTTCTTCGCCGTGCCCTGATCCGTCTCGCCCGATTTCCCCGGCGCCGGCAGGCGAAATACCGCCGTTGCTCCACCATGTCGAGCGCCACCTGCCGATGATACGGATCTCCGATCGCCCTGGCCTGGTAGACTGTGTGCACTGTCGCCGTCTGGATCGCCGCCTTCGCGAACCGCTTGTACTCACGTTCTGTCATGATCCTGTGCCCCGTTCCGCTCGAGCTGTGGTATACTGGATTTGCCGCTCGAGGTAGAAAATCCGCCCACGATCCAGAGGCTCCAAGGGCCAAGGGGATGCGGGGACCGGCGGTCCCGCCGAGCGGCGTGTCCTATCCCTTGGCTCGTGACTCATCCCGCTCGAATTCCTTCTGCCTCGCGTATCGCAAGCTCGCTATCGAGTTCTGGGTCTCGCCTTCCTCCCGCGAAACGATCACCGCCGCGCGTAGGTATCGGTCCTCCTCCTGGAGGTAGAAGATCGCCACGTTCGGATCCGCGCGATTGGGGAACACCGCGGTCGGGTTGCTCAAGAGCTCTGGCAGAAGGTGCTCCACCTCTTTCACATCCGGGTGCATGGTGAGGTAGTGCTCTCGCCGCTCTCCGGTCAACACCACGCCGGTCTTTCCAGCCTCGAACCTCTGCGCGACCTGAGGCGGAAGATTCCCGATCGATACCACCTCCCGCGGGCTGAGAGCGGTGATGCGTCCGACCAGTGTCCGCTGTTCCCGGGCCGCTCGTCTTTCCAGCCGTGCCCGACCTTCGGCCGCCTGCTGCACCAGCCGCTCCCGCTCGGCCTTGGCCACCCCGGGGAATGCTGATCGGAACCGCCGTTGCAGTTCCGCCGGGCTCTGGTCGAGGATGCTTGGGTCCTTCACGAAGCCCGCTTTTCGTTGCGCCGCGCTCTTGTAGCGCATCACGAACGGTCGGAGCACATGCCGGCAGTTGGGATGGAATGGCGGGCCCCCGTTGATCGCGCTGAGCGGCGGATATCCGTCCAGCGGCTCACCGGTGAGAGAGACCACCACGTTCTCATAGTACCGGCAGAAGTCGGCCGCACCGTGCGCCGATACCTGCGCGAGTTGGACCCCATGGTCCAGGAGTCGGTCAACCGTGCCCTGCACATTCGCTTGCCGCGTCGTCGTCCGCGCCACCATCTCCGTATATCTGTCGAGGTCCCAGTCCCGCCCGAGCCGATCGGTGAAGAGCAACCGGCCTTTGGAGACCAGTTGCTCCTTGATCTCCGTGCTGGTCTCGATGCGCGTCCACCCCTCCGCAATCCCCTTGGCCGTCGCCTCGATCCCAACACGGCGGAAGAGGTCGTCAACCCGCCGCCCGATCTCTGCATTGGCGAACAGCAACGTCCGCTGCATCTCCTGGACCGCCAGGGCCACCGCCTCCCGGTTCACCAATGCGAATACCTGCGGCTTTGTTGGCCGGGTGTTGATGCCCACCCGACGCAGCCGCCGCATCTCCTGGTCCGCGAAGGTGATCCCGGCCTGATAGTTGAGGGGAAGGTTCGTGCTGATCCAGGCCGCGGCCTCGTCATCGAGCCCCGCCAAGATCTCATGGTACTGGATCAGGAGAGCTCGCGCGCGAATCCGTTGCGCCGCCGTGGAACTGGCCCGGGCCAAAATCTGCAGCACATCCGCCGCCGCCTGCCGGTAGATCGCCACCAGCGAATCTATCGCATCGGGCGTGAACGCCGCCGCGAAGGCCTGTGCTCGCTCTACCGGTATCGCGACTGGCATCCGTCCTCAATCCCTACGGCTGCCCGCCGTCCGATGCCCCACCGTTGGTCGGCACGGTCCGGGTTCCGAGTAGCGCGGCTTCCTGCTCCTGCTCCTCCGCGATGCGCTCCATCTCCGCGTCCACGGCTTCGGGGCCATCCAGGCGCCGGATCGAACTCTCGATGGAGGTATTCCCGGCCGCCCGCCGCAGCGACTCCTGGCGGGTGAGCTGATCCAGGTCCTCGGGCAGACCGTCCGCCCATTGGATAGATACCGGCGCCGGCTCGTAGCCGGCTCCACCATGAATCTGCTCCAATTGCTGCGCCGCGTAGAGCACGGCCTTGAGTCCGCGGTCGAAGTAGAGCCGCTTCCGGTTGATCTTCGCGACGGTCCGGATCAGGCGGAGCCGGAGCGCCGTTCCGCTCGCCGCGATTCCGAACTTGTCCAGACCAAAGATGCTCGGCCCGGTCTCGCTCAGGATGAAGAGCAGCTCCATGAGGCGGTCAATGTAACTGAAGGCCGCCGTGAGTTGCGCATCCCAGGTGAGGTACTTGACATCATCCTCCCCCGGCTCCTTGATGATGACGTCCAACTTGTCGAGCTGCAGTTTCCCGTCCTCATCGAGCATGGAAGGCGGCGCCACCAGCCGCGGCGCCACGTGCTTGTCGAGCACGGTGTCCACCATGCTCATGCGGTTGTTCAGCGCCTCGATCAGGCTCTCCAGGCCCTGATAGTCGCTGATCCCCCAGAAGCGGCTGCCATAGCGGAAGTTCGGGACGTGGTACAGCGGAATCTCAGTGAGGCCGGTCTCCACCTCCGCCGGAAGGTCAACGTACTCCGGCAGGTAAGTGATCTCGATCTCCTCTGCCTCTTGGGTATTCGGACTCAGGCGGAACAGGCGGTTTCGGATAATCCCTGGCTCGTGCTCCTCCACCCGTACCAGTTGGCGCTTCGGATCGAAGGGGTCTGCCTTGAGCCAGGCCAGCGACGCCCGCACCACTTGCCGGACGTTGTCCTCGGAGAACTCCGGGAAGTAGATCGTGACTGGCACTTCCTCGATCAGCGCCTCGGGCTTCTCGCTCTGCGGCGTGCGCAGACCCCATCGCGCCTTGAGCAGCATGTCCCCGCGGAAGCTCCCCGCCAGGGCCGCTTCGTACGCCAACACGACTAGGTCGTTCTCCTTCACCAGTCGGCCGACGGCCTCGAGCGCCCCGGTGTTCGTCTCGTCCGCGACGGTGAAGTCCGGGGGTTCGCCCACCAGCATATCCGCGCACAGCGTGCTCAGCATGCCGGCGAAGTTCGCGGTGATGTAGCGAAGCAACTGGTACTTGCCTCCCGTCTTCACCTTGAACACGTCCGCGTGCTGCGCCAAGAACAGGGCCTCGTATCTCGAATACCGGCCCAAGCGCGCCTCCGCCCCCGCTGGGGGATACACCTTCCAGTTGATCGCCATGACCTCGCTCCTCAGTTCTCGCCGCCTGTGCTATACTTGCCGGGAAAGGAACCGCCCATGTCCCGCTTCCACCGTGTCGCCATCGCGCTGGCCCTGATCCTGCTTACCATCATCGCCTTCGTCCAGATCTCCTCATGGTTGGATTCGCAGAGGTTGAAGGGTCAGGCCCGCATTGCCGCGGAACTCGCCGCGAAGGCCGAGAAGAAGGCCCGGACGGAGGCTATCATCCAGTCCTGGCTTGAGTTCGCCCTGGACCTTCATGCCGCCATGAATGACGGCTCTGGCCCCACCCGAGCCCAGATAACCCGGATTCAGACGTTGATGGACGAAACCGCGGATGTCTTCCCGGAATTCGTCGACGTCGACCGCAACACCGGACATTGCCGGGCTCTGGCCAAGTACCCATTCCCTGGAACCTACCCCCTTGATGATATCACCTACCCTCGCGTAGAACTCGCCCGCGTCATCTGCGAGGCCAGCCCGCTGGTGACCGAGCATCTTTCGGAACCCCAGGCCCGAGGACGCGCTTCCATTGTCTGGGATGCCCTCAGAACACTGGCCGTGAACGACCCATCCCGCTCCCATCTTCCACCGGCCACGGCCCCTTAACCGCCCCGCGGGAATCGCTGGTCATGCTCCAGGCTCTCCGTGATGATCTCGGTCACGACGCGCGCCAGGTCTTCCTTGCGTCCCTGCGGCACGGCAATATCACCGATCCGTTCCCCGTTGTAGTACAGGTTCACCGTGGTCGGACCTCCACCGGATGTGCCCGCCGTGGCGGTTGCCGGCACCATGCCAGCATTGCCGCCCTGCATCGCCCTCTGGAGTTGCTGCTTCCAGGCTTCTGCCATCTGGTTCACGAGGTTGACAATCCCCGTGCCCGCGGTCGCCAGCGCGTCCCTCCAGGTCTTCGCCTCGGTCTCGATGTGCCCAATGGTCAGGTCGTGCTCTCGCTGTCTCGCCGCGAATTCCTCGGCCTGCCGTGCGTGGACTTCCTGCTGCGCATCGAGGGAGATACGCATGACGTCCTGCAGGATCGCCTCAATCTCATCGCGGCTGATCTGCCCTCCCTGGTACGCCGCGAGCCCCGCCTCGCGTATCTGCTTCGCCCAGTCGAGTCGCGCCTCGGCTGGCATCGCCCCCTGCCCCGCCTCTGCCATCGCCCGGGCCTGGTCCTTCAACTTCTCCTGTTGCGCCCAGTTGGGACCCGCGCCCGCCCCCTCTGCCTGGGCCACCAGGACATCGTATAGCGGTTTCCACGATCCCGCCCCAGCTCCGCCAGGCCCCATAGTTCGCAGTATTTCCAGCCGCTCTTTGGCCTGGTTCGCCTCGATGCTCCCGGCTTCTTCGCCCGCCACCTTCCTCCGGTCCGCCTCGCCCTGCAGCACCAGATCAATCACCGCGAGCCGATGCTGATACATCTCCGTCCAGTGGTCGGCCTCTTCCCTCGTCCAGCGCACTCGCTCTTCATGCGCCTGCTTCTCCCGCTCGCGGATTCCCTCCGTTAAGCGCGTCCGCTCCTCGAAGATCGTCTTGGTAAGTTCGCGCTCGCGCTGCAGCAACTCGGTGGACGGCTTGGCCCCGAAGTTCTGATTCTCCCGGCGCAACCACTGCACCATCTGCACCAGTTGCTTGAGCCAGGCGCCCAGGGACATCTGCCCCGATTCCTTAAGGGCATCCGCTGCATCGCGCCACGCCGAGGTCTCCCGTTCCAGACCGTTGATCCGCTCGTCCCGCTCGCGTTTCCCTCTCTCCATGGCCTGCTGGGAGGCCTGCTTCCGTTCCTCTTCGTGGTCCTTCTGTGCCTTCCAAAGGTTGGTTTGTAGATTCAACTCCGCCGTTCCCCGGGCATCCGCGGCCTTGGTCTCGTTCTCCCCCGCCTCTGTGACCTTCTGCATTTCGCCCAGGTAAGTCCTCACCGCCGCGCGGATTGCCTTTTCGTACGCGCCGCCCATCCTCTCTCCGCTCGCCTCCCAGGCATCCTGGAATTCCTTGGATCGTTTGCGCAGGTCGCCCAACTTCGGGTCATTGACGAACTCACCGATGGCCCGTGTAAACGCGTCGGCCGCCTCGCGAGGCACTCCGAGATTCTTCAGTTCCTGGGCCGCCTGCTTCTCCAATTCGGTCCTGGCGGCGCGGGCCGCGGCCGCGGCCACCTGATCATCGGCCCGTTTCTTCGCTTCGTCGGCCGACCTGCGGGCCTCCGTGGCCCGCATCTTCTCAGCGACCGTCCTCGCCTGTTCCTCCCGGTCTTTTAGGTCCTTCTGTCCCTCGCGGATCGCCGCATTCGTCTTCTCAATCGCCTTCCCCAATTCAACCTCACATACCGCCGCTTCCGCCGCGGCATGTCGCCATTTGTTTTCCTGCGCCGCGCGGTCGGCCTCACTGGTCGCGAGGTTGGGGGCACCCTTGCGGGCCGCTATCCTCTCCGCCTGTTCGATATATGTCTTCCGCTGCGCGGCCGTCTTAGCCAACTCGGCCTGCAGCTCCCCCCGTCTTCCGATTTCTTCGGCCACCTTCGCGCGTTGCTCCAGTATGTAACTCGCCCAGGCCGTTCTTTGCTCCGCGGTCATCTGGGCCGCCATTGTTTGGAGAGGAAATGCCAATCTTCGCTTTCCGGTGTTTGGGTCCACCTTGGCCCATCCGGACATCACGTCGGCAATATCCGATTCGACCGCCCCTTTCTGCTCGAGTTGCTCTTTCGTCGGCGGTTTCCCGGCGGCCTGGCCCTTCGCGATCTCGTCATTAACCTCCTTGAGCTTGGGCAACAGCTCCGCCAAGGCCTCAGTCTGCTTGCGCGTCGCCTCGGCCTGCTTCTCCGCCTCCTCCTTCGCCTTTTCGACGTGATTCGTCCAGAGCCGCCATACCTCCACCACTCCAAGAATCGCGATCATCATCCAACCGATGGGGCCCAGAGACGCGAAGAACCCTCGCACGGCTCCGGCCGCGATGCGAAAGCTCATCGTAAGTCTGGCCGTCGCACCGGTCATGACTGTCACTCCGGCCGCGGTCTGCGTCAAGAGCGAGAAATCCCCCGGCTTCACTATCTGCCCCAATGCAAACATGCTGGATGCTCCGGGGGCCATCCCGCGCAGCCCGATCATCGGACTCACAGAACCGCGTGCCGTCGCTATAGCGTTCGCGATGACCGCTGCTCGCGACCCGGCTAGGGCCACCACCAGTTTTCCGAGCAGCGCGATTCCGCCCCTGATATGTGAACCATACGCGAGCCAGGCCGCGCCGCCCAACGTCACGGCCGCAGTCAGGCCTACCGCGGCCACCATCGTCGTCCGCAATGGCGCTGGGACCGCGGCGATGGCCACCGCGAGCGCGGTCAATATCCGGCCCGCGAAGGTAAGAACCGGAATCAAATCTGCTCCAAATGCTTCCAGGGCCTGACTGATAGCGGTGCGCATCTGCCTCGACTGCATGGCGAAAGTGTTCGCGCTCGATGCGAAGGCGCGATCCACAGCGCCCACGGAGTCACTCACCTGCTCCAGCTTTTGGGCGAAGAGCGCGCCATCCTGAGCGGCCAGGGCCGCCACGGCCTTGAACGCCCGGGCGCCGCCCGCCATCTGGATCATCGCCTGCTCATCGTCTCCGGCCGCATCGGTGAGGAACTGGATCGCGCCGGCCAGACCCCGCGCCTCGACCAGCGCCTGCCCCGAAGCATAGCCGGCCTGGGAGAGGGCCGCCTTGAGTTGCGCGCTCGGGTTGCTCAACTTGACCATGACCATGTTGAGGCCCATCAGGCTGTTTTCCGCGTCGTACCCGACCGTGGTCATCGTCGCCAGAGCGGCCGCGAGCTGGTTATACCCGATCCCCAACTGGGACGCGACCGGAACGACGCCTCTCAGTGCGGCCATCAGGTCCTGGAACGACATGCGCCCGACCTGGCTGGCCCGGAGCAGGGTATCCATCGAAGCCGCGGCCTGTTCCACGCTGAGTCCATAGGCCCGCATCACCGAAACCTGGGTATCCGCGACCGTCGCCATGTCGGCCCCGCCCGCGACGGCCGCTCGGGTCGCGGATTCCAGGACCTTCATGCCCTCCGCTCCGCTCACCCCGGCTCGCGCGATATTGGCGAGGCTGCCGGCCAGTGCTTCGTCTGCCACTCCGGTGGCCCGGGCCAGACTGTGAAGTTGCTCGGCCGTCGCCTCTAGTTCGGCCTCGGTCAACTGCAGGACCTTGAGCATGTCGGTGAGCGCGGTCTGCATCTGGGCCGCTTCGCGGGAGGCCAGGCCCATCCCCGCAGCCGCTGCGCCGCCGATCGCCGTAAGGAGCATGATGACCTGCCCGACGTGTTGGGCGTGCTGCTGCAGCAGGCTTTGGGCTTTCCCCAGACCTGTCTGGAAGTCCGTCAGGTCCAGCCGCATCCTGGCGACGATCTCTCCGACCATCATCGGCCCGTACCTCGCACCATCCCGCCCCCAACAAAAAAGGCGACGAGCTTTGACCAGGAACGCGCGTGCGTCCACTCGTCAAAGCCCGCCGCCTGGCTATGCAGGTTAGCGGGGCGCATCTCCTTCTCTCGTGCTGATCGCGTACCAGTAGGACTGAGCGAACTCCGCCGAGAGCGAGTCCGAAGGGAACGTGAGGGGGCCACCCCAACGCTCCCGCGCGGCCGCAGTCTATTCCCCGGCCGCCGCCGTGTCAACCACGCGAAGGCCCGCCCCGAGTTGGTATTGAGGTCGGCGGGACAGTACCTCCATCGTTGTTGGCTCGCCACCGCGATAAGCGATCCGCACTGTGATCTCGCCGTGGCCGCCGAGTTCCTGCCCCTCGCGCGCCAGCGCCGCCGCCAGATCCCGCAACCGGCGCTCTGCGCGCGCCCGCCGCTGTCCCTCCTCGCCCGTGCTCGTTGCCACTGTGCCCCCTATCCCACCAACCCCGGGTCCGATTTCCGGTACATGTGCCCCTTGCACCCACACTCATCGCATTTCGCCTCCCTCACCGCGGTGCCCATGCGGATCACGCTCTCCGTCTCGTTGCCGCAATTGCTGCAGACCGTCTTGACCGTGTAGTGACCTTCCTGCGTTTCTGGCATTTCAGCTCCTTTGTTCCTCCGTGTCGCCGCCCAACTGGCGACTGCCCCTCTTCCGTACCTGCCAGGCGATCCCGGCCGCGATCACCCGGTCGTCGTGCGCGTCCGGCGCGGCCTCGCCGTCTCCCCGATCGGTGACGATGAAGCTCATGCACTCGTCCAGCAGCCCGGCCGACCGGATCCCGATGTGCTGGCCGGCTATCGCGGCCGCGAGATCGTCAATCAGAATCGGTCTGGTCTGCACATCGGTTGGCCAGCCCAGGATCGCCACGGCCTTCTTCCCCGCGTCGTACCGGACATGCCGGTAGAGCCGCGGATAGCGGCAGACATTCCGAAGCGTGTTGAGCGTCGAGTGCCCATGGTTGTTCCGCTCGACCGCGAGTTGCGCCATGCGATACCAACGCCCCACGCCCGACAGCAGCAACGCGAAGCGATCGGGAGCCACCCATCCGTGCAGTTCTGCGACCTGTTCGCCGCTACGCCGATCAAGGACGCAGGCCGCGCTCGCATCTCGTCCCTCGATACCCTCGCCCACATCTGCCCCGATGACGTAGGAGCGGTTCACCGCCGGCCGGGACCAGACCATGAGCCGCGCCGGCGCCACCGCCAGATCACGGCCGCGCGATCTGGGCAGTGTCGGCACGATCTCGGGCGCAAGACCCTGGGCCTTCGCTGCCAGCGCCTTGAGCGCGTCCACATCGAAACGCTGCCCGCCGCTCGCGAGGAAACAGTCCACGTCGGACTCCGGATACTGCTCCGGGAAGCGGCGCCGCAGTTCCTGTTGCTTCTGCCGACGCCATGCGATCTGGCCAAGCGAGAGGCCATGGATTCGGATCAGCTCGAGTTCCTCGGCGTTGAGCGGCAGGACCGCGGTCACACCCGTACCTCCATTCCAACCCTCCGGAGTTGCTCGCTCCAGACCTCAACCTGCTCGGCGGTGGGATCGCTTCGATACTCTGTATGCTCGTGCCAGGTGTAGAAGTGGGGAATGAACCTGCCCTCTCCATCCCGGGCCGCCTTCCACAGCGTATGGAAATGGTTGCCCACTCCGTTGGCCGTGCTTTCCATCACGATCCGGCCGCCAGCCGGAACCGCCTGCAGCAGTCCGACCAGCGCCTCTTCTGGATGGGTCCAGCGGGCCACCTCCGAGCAGTGCAGGTTGTGGATCGTCAGTCCGTGTCCGAACCGACCAGATCCGGCCGCGCCGACCCAGAACCGGCTCCCGATCGCCGGCCACGCGATCTCCCGCTTGTTGTCCCGGTTTGGACGACCGGCCCGGGCCTTCTCTCGCTCTGGCAGCCGTGCCCAGAAGAGTTGGGCGATCTCGAAGATCTTCTGCGCAGATTCCAGGTCGTGGGCCACCAACGCAGATGTGGTGTTCGGACGGAGCAGGCAGTCCGCGAACCAGAGCCCCTCCACGAAGGTGGTGATCCCCTCCTGCCGGGCCTTGAGGATCAGATCGGCGGACGTGCGATATTGGTTATAGTCTCGCTGGATGTCGTTCAGGATGAAGGGGATGATCCGCCGTTGCTTGTCGCGAATCCAGAGGTTATGCTCGATCCAGTCGGTTGGGTCTGCGCGCAGTCGAAGCAGGCTTTCGAGGCGCTCGGCCAACCTTGCCCTGGCCGCCGGTGCTCCGTCCAGCGCCGCGGAGTAAGGCGAGGAGCTGGTCTGCCTCCTCGTCGGTGAGATCACGCTCCCGGCCAGACTCATCGAAGATCACCTCCTCCGGCACGCGCTCGAGTAGCCCCAATGACTGGAGTATTTCGATGCGACGAGAGATGGCCTGCCCGAGCACGCTCAGGAACTTCGCGCGGGTTGCAGACCCCGGTTCAGCCGCCAGTAGATCGCCCCAGGCCTGCCGGCAGAGCGCGTCGCATTCCTCGATCACGTCAATCCCAGCCTGGAGGGCCGCGTCTTGTGCGGCTTGGCTGCGCCGGAAGTGATCGGTTCGGGCAGCACGCATCTCCGCCAAGTCGGCCTCGACCGTGCTCATGCAGACTCCGACTGCCTTGACGATCTCGGAGATGTCCAGCTTCTGGACCACGCGGAGCCGCCAGACTCTCCATCTCCGCTCTCGGATCGCTTGCTGCTTTTCAGCCGAGGTGACTCTGGCCATAGAATTCCCGAGATCTCCAGTTATCTCCGACCGCGCGCCGCCTTCCGACCGGCCTTCTTGCCCGTGAAAGCCTCCCAGCGGCTCACAATCACGTCCGTGTAGAGCGGGTCGATCTCCATCAGGAACGCCCGCCGGCCGATCTGCTCCGCCCGCTCGAGCAACTCCCGCAGTTCCTTCTCCCCGAAGGCGCTGGCGAAAAGCATGTCCTCCTGCTCGAGGACCCGCAACTGCTTCGCCAGCTCCTCCTCGTCCCACGAGGAGAACTCATGCGTTCGGTTGTCAGCGATGCCATAGGCAATCGCGGTCAGCTTGTCGTCGCTCACCCAGATCACCGGGACCTCTGTCAGTCCCAGCTCCCGGGCCGCCTTGTACCGAGTGTTCCCGGCCTCGATCAGTTTCGTCTTCCGGTTCGCCACGAGCGGCTGTCGGAAGCCGAACCGGTCGATGCTGGCCTTGACTGCCGCTACGGCCTGGTCATTCACCCTGGGGTTCTTCGGGTTCAGCTTCACGGCCCCGATCGGAACCCACTCGACGGCAATGCGCGATTCCATCTCGGACACCTCCTGGAACACGGAATGACTTACCGTCCGCCGCAAGGCGGATCGGTCAGCCCTCCTGTGTCACCAGGTGGGTTGTCCGGGGAGGCCGTGTTGCAAGCACGGCCTCCCGCTCCCCTACGTCTACGACCGTCCTATCCGACAGCCGACCTGCTGGCCGCCGGCGCCCTCCCCATGAGGGGAAGCACTAAATGGGACAGTGTGAAAAGGCCGCCGGGGCTACTTTCAGTTTCAGCTCTGCCGGTCAACGGCCGCAGGGCCGCTCCGACTTCAGTCGACGATTTTCCCTGGAGCGGGCCGGGGTGCCGCCTCTCCTCCAACCGCATCACTCTGCTGCTCTGATAAAGCCCAAGGAGCCGCTGCTGATCAGCAGACTGGGCACTTAACGCCGCGGATCGCATCATGAGGGCGGCGGCGGCTCGGGAGGCCTCCCCGCAGGTGCGCTTCTGCAAGGGGAGCAGCGCCCGGAGGCGCCGCCCAGAGGTCCCTTGTGGGAGACTGTCCGCGACTCGCAGACCAGCCTATGGGGCTGTCACAGGTGTCCGGACGCCATGTGACACGGACACATTCGGTCACCTTCTCGTCATTGTTCCGAGCCGTACGACGCCGTCAGGGCTGGTGACCTCCGTCTCGGCGCGCCCGCTGCCCCATGGTGGCCTCGTTGCGGTAGGAGTCCAGGCGCCGTTGCAGCCGGCGATCCCAGACCACCCGATTCTCGGGGTGGAACGGACACGACAGGAGAACATGGCCCAACGGCGGGTCTGCGTGAGGTGGGGGCGGGTTGTAGGTATAAACGGTTGGCTTGCCGGTCACATCACCCTTCGGACACTGGTACATGGTTTCGATGATGGGGCGATCCTTCGGACTGCTGGCCCGGGCGGCGTAGTGTGCGGCCCGATCGCGGAACTCCGCCGCGGAGGGGAAGGGGCCGAGTCCGCCCATCAGGTGGTTTGCCATGGTCGTCAGTCGGAACGCGCACACTTCGCGCAGCACTGTCTCCGGTGATCGGCTCGCCAGATCGTCGGCGATGTCGGAGTAGCGGAGCAAGCTGTTGTGGCTGAAGGCGGCGAGGGGGTAGTCCCAAGTGAGACGGGTGAGCAGGTTGGAGATGCGGTGATAGCTGTCCTTGCTTTCTGCTGCCTTGCCAAGGAAGGCCTGCTCCCATGCTGTCCGCTGCAGGGACTCGACCTCTTTCAGCACTTTGTATGATTCTCCTATCTGCGCCTGCTCTGCAGCAGTGATAACGCTATCTTTCACGGTGCCGCCGAGGTCGGCGGTCACGCCGGAGCCATCGGCCGCGACCAGCAGCACCCCCTTGGGGAGCCCGCCGTCCGCGGTGGCGATGTAGAAGGCGTCGCCAGACGGCGCCCAGCTGACGGCCCGCGTCCAGGTGTCGGCGCGGTAGACCGGCCGCGTGTCGGAACCGTCGGCCGCGGCCGTGTAGAGCCGCAGCGTGAAGTCAACCGGTCCCCCGTCCGGGTTCGTCGCCTTCATGTCCTCCGTCCAATGGGCGACACGCGTGCCGTCCGGGGACCAACGGATCCCCCCCACATGTTGGTTGCCTGGAGAGATAGGCAGGGCGGTGCTACCGGGGGCGAGGTCCAGCACGAATACCCGGCCTTTCCGGATGTTATGGTCGCTCGCGTCCTCGTGGTAGTCGCCGCTGTAGGCGAGTTTGCGGCCGCCTGGAGAAAAGCAAGGCTCTATGCCGTGGACGCCGAGGTCAGCGACCGCGCCGCTGCCGGCGTCCACCAGCGCCAGCCTGAACTCCTCCGTGTATCCCTGTCGTCCTCCGTAGGACACGGCCAGGCGCCGCCCATCCGGTGACCACGCCAGGTGCAGACCGGCGAAGTCGGTAAGCTTGGTGATGCGGCCGCTCTCCAGATCGTACCGCCATGTCCCAGCGTCCCAGTCTGATCTGCGGGAAGGATCAGGCCAGTAGTAGCCCCCGAACACAAGGCGCGTCCCGTCAGGGGAGAGCGCGTGATCACGCACGTCGTAGTTGTCCGGCAGCAGGATAGGAACGTCCTGACCGGTAGCGACGTTTAGTAGGTAGTAGGCATGGTGGAAGCCGAGGTGCCGCGAGAGCTGGAGGAATGGCGAATCGGTCCCGATGAGGATCCATTGCTCGCCGGCAATCCACGGCCCCAGGGCATGAAGGGTCCCGCCCACGTAACGCTTCACGAGGTGCTTGTGGCTGCCATCCGCGTTCATGGCCCAGAGTTCGAGAACCCGCCCGGACTCGCGGATCATGTGGTAGACGATCTCGCCATAGTCGGAGACGATGTCGAGTTTGCCGCTGTACCAGGAGGTGGCGGACGCGGTATCAACGGCAGTCCCCTCCTGCGGAGCGCGCGAGGCCACGAGCATGGTGCGCCGGCCTGCCGGGACCACTGCCTCGCCGTGCGCGTTGGCGAGCCGCACCTGGCCGCTGACCACGGTCACGGCTACCTCGGTCGGCTTCTGCACCGCGACGTCGAGGGCGGTGCCCAAAAGGGTGATGCGCCCGGCGGCGGTCTCGATGCGGGCGATCTCGTGACGGCGGTTGTGGCAGTAGATCTCGCCGCGACGGAGGTCGGCGGCGCGCCTATCGCGCGCGAGGGCGAGCTCGCTGTTGGCGTTCAAAGTGAACTCGGCGCCTTGCCGGGTGAGCATCGTGACGCGCCCCTCCCTACCGGTGCGAATGGTGGTCCCCGCGGGCAGTTTGTCGCCGGCCTTCAGGGTGCGGCCCCAACCGTCGGTCACTGGCGGTTTCACTACCGCCAGCACGACCATGGGGGCGCGCGGCGTCAGGTGAAGGAATAGCACCGCGGCGACCACCGCGGCGGCAAAGGCGCCGCCCAGGGCCAGCCGCCAACGACGCCGGGGAGATCCGTCGGGGGTGGTGGCGGCGGCGAGGATTCGCGTGTCAAGGCCCGGGGGCGGCACGAACTCCGGCATCGCCGCCTGAATCGCACTCTCCAGCTCTTGGTTCTGGTCCCTCTTCATCTCGTCCATGTGCCTCTCCCTCCTCGGCGAGTGCTAGCCGCACCAAACTGAGGGCCTTGCGGACTCGCCAAGCAAGAGTTCCGAGGGGAATCGAGAGGACGCGGGCGGCTTCTTGGTAGGACAGCTCGTCCCAGTAGAGGAGCACCAGCGGCTGCCGATACTTCTCAGGAAGCCCCATTACCGCCTCCCGAAGAGAGCGAAGGGCGAGGCTGTGGCAACTGCCGGGGTCGAGCCCCGACGGCAGGGCCGCCTCGGACACGGTCTCCAGACTGGAGGGGGCGGCGCGTCTCCTGCGGTGACGCAGGTACGTGCGGTATGCCGTCCCGTACAGCCAACTCCGCATCCTCTCCGGGTCGCGAAGGGAGGCGAGATTGCGCCAGGCCGCGAGGAAGGTCTCCTGAGCCAGATCTTCGGCCGCAGTCTCACTCAGGCCCAGCTTTCGGAAGTAGGCATACACGCCCGGAAGCCACTGCCCAACCAAGGCAGCGAACTGCTCTCGTCTCCCCTGTGCGTCGTCCACGATCGACCTCTGCTAGTAAGTAGCTTCGCGAGGGACGATTCTTGGCGCGGAGCCGCCGGGTTATCGTGAGGACACTATAGCACCACGGAGGCCGCGTCCGCGCAGGGGAATCGGCGCCCTTCTCATCGGGCTGTCCATCCCGGAGACTTCATCCGTTCACCTAGACGTCTCTGTTCGTTTGGTCGCGGTGACCTCGCGGTCCTGTGTGCGGGTGCCCCCCCCTCGAACAGGAACCCTCCCAGCCGCTGGGGAAATGAATGGACGGGCAGTAGGACTCTGTCTCTCCTCCAGCAGGCCCCCTCCTTGGGCAGCGAGGCCGAGGCGGAACTGTTTGCAGTGGAAGGGCGTGTGTGATGGCAGGGCATCAATGGGCGCGTGGTCGGGCGTTGGCGGGCTTGTTCGGGGTGCTGGTCGCGGTCGCGTTGCTGGTCTCGTTCAGTGCGGCCTTCGCGGCGGCGCCCGTGGTGGTGCACTACGACTTCCCCGCCTCCCAGGTAGTGGCCGGCCGCGGCCAGACGAGCCGCGTGGAGACGGGCGGCCTGCCGCGCTGGGGAAGCCCCGGCGCTCCGTCGCTGCCGTATCGCCCCTGCTCCATCTTGCTGCCGCCCGATGCCGTGGTCACCGACGTGTCGGTAACGGAATCTGGCTGGGAGACCATCCCCGGGTCGTACGTGATCGAGGCCGCGCAGCGGCCGGTGACCCTGAGCCACCGGGGGCCGGTGCCGGTCACCCCGCCCGATCCCGCGATCTATGGTTCCGACAAGTGGTTCCCCGCGCGGTCGTACGACGACTACACCGTCCAGCGGTGGCGCGGGCACAGCCTGCTGACGGTCAATCTGCACCCGGTGCGCTACCTGCCCGCGCGCGGGCAGGTGCAGTCCTGCCGGCATCTCTCCGTCAGCGTCTCGCTGGCCGCAACGGACCCGGCGGAGTCGGCCGCCCGACTGACTACGAGTCTGGCGCCAGCCGATCTGGCCCACCTCGGCCGGCACGTGGATAACCCGGAGTTGCTCCAGGGCTATGCCGCGGCGGCGCCCGCCCGCGGCCTGGTCCACAGCCAGGCCTTGCCCCCGAGCCCGGCCTACGACTACGTCATCATCGCCCACCCCTCGTTGGACTCGTCCGGGCCCAACAGCCTGCAGGACTTCGCGGCCTACAAGCAGGCTCAGGGGACCACGACCACCATCGTCCACACCGACTGGATCTACGCCAACTACAGCGGAACGCGGCCCGACGGCGGGACCGACAACCAGACGCGCATCCGCAACTTCATCACCGATGCCTACAACACGTGGGGGACGCACTACGTACTGCTGGTGGGAGACGCCGACCCGGTGGACGTAGGGGGAGAGAGCGGCGATCTGCTCGTTCCGCATCGGGGGTTCTCGGTGGACGCGGGCGGAGAGGTGGATGACGACATCCCTTCCGACCTGTACTACGGGTGTCTGGACGGCACCTTCGACAATAGCGCCAACGGTCTCTACGGCGAGCCGACCGACGGCCCCGGGGGCGGAGAGGTGGACCTGCTGGCCGAGGTGCACGTGGGCCGGCTGTGCGCCGACTCCCTGACCGAGGTGTCCAACTTTGTCGCCAAGCAGCCCGCCTACACGTCCGCCACCCCCCCGCGGGCGGTGCTGATGGTGGGCGAGTATCTCGGCTTCGGCGGGGTGGCCGACTGGGGCGGGAACTCCAAGGACGAGATCAAAGACGGATGCAGCCTGTACGGCTATACCACCATCGGCTTCCTCAACTCCACCTCGGCCGCGATGTACGATGTCAGCACCCTCTACGACCGTGACTATCCGGGGAACGACTGGCCCCCGTCGGAGCTGATCTCCCGCATCAACGCGGGGCTGCACGTGATCAACCACCTGGGGCACGCGAACGTGGACTACGGGATGAAGCTGTACAACTCCGATGTGGAGGCGCTGACCAACACCTCCTACTTCGTCGGCTACTCGCAGGGCTGCTACTCCGGGTCCTTCGACGACCGCAATACCAGCCCGGGCAGCTACTCCTCGAGTGACTGCATCGCCGAGCACCTCTCGGTCGGGGCCCATGGCGCGGTCGCCTGCATTGCCAACTCCCGCTATGGCTGGGGGGTCGCCGACAGCACGGACGGACCCTCCCAGCACTTCGACCGAGAGTTCTGGGACGCGCTGCTGGGCGAATCCCTCCGCGAGATGGGGGCCGCCAACGACGACTCCAAGTGGGATCAGGCGGGCTACGTCCATCTGGATCCGTGGGGCCGGTGGTGCTGTTACGAGACCAACCTCTTTGGCGACCCGCAGCTCGTGGTGAAGGTAGGGGTGTCCTCCCACGGCGTCGTCCAGTTCGATCGGCCGGTATACGCGGTCAGCGCCTCGGCGGGGATCATCGTGCTGGACACCGACCCGGACGTCAACCCGAGCGCGCCCGACTCGGTGAGCGTACAGGTGCACAGCTCTACCGAGACCACGCCGGAGACGGTGGTGTGCACCGAGACCGGCGCGAGCACGGGCGTCTTCGTCGGCGCCATCTCCCTGGCGTCGGGGACGCCGGGCGCGGACGGAGTGCTGCAGGTGGCCGATGGGGATGTCATCACCGTGACCTATCTGGATGCCAATGACGGCAGCGGGGGCACGAACATCCTCCGCACCGCGACGGCCGCGGTGGACGGCCAGGTCCCGGCGTTTGCCGGCCTGAGTGAGGCCGCGGCCGGCGACGGCCTGGTCACCTTGAGCTGGTCCGCCGCCTCGGACACCTCCCCACCTATCCGCTACCGCATCTACCGCGCGCAAACGCCGGGCGGACAGGATTTCGGTTCCCCCATTGGCAGCACCGATGACACCAGCTACCAGGACACCTCCGTCACCAACGGGCAGACCTACTACTACGTGGTGCGGGCCCAGGATGCGGTGGGCAACGAGGAGACGAACCGGGTGGAGCACAGCGCCACGCCCCGGCCGGCCCAGTTGATCTACAGCTTTCCGCTCGACGGCGATCCGGGCTGGACCTGCCAGGGCGGCTGGCAGTTCGGGACGCCCACGGGCGGCGGCTCGAACGGGGCCGACCCGACGAGCGGCAAGACGGGCGCTTATGTCTACGGTTACAATCTCAACGGTGACTATCCCGATGACATGACCCCCGAGTACCTGACCTCCACCGCGTTCGACTGCTCCGGCCTGAGTCTGGTGTCGCTGCGCTTCTGGCGCTGGCTGGGGGTGGAGAACGCCTACTTCGACCACGCCGCGGTGGAGGTCTCCGCGGACGGCAGCAACTGGACTACGGTCTGGGAGCATACCGGCGACTCCTTCTATGACGGCATGTGGGTGGCGTGCTCGTACGACATCTCCTCGGTGGCCGCCTTCCAGCCTACCGTCTACCTCCGCTGGCGCATGGGCCCCACGGATGGCTCTGTCACCTACTGCGGCTGGGACCTCGACGACGTGCAGATCTGGGGTCTCACGGAGGTGACCTCCGCGGGTGCGGTGAGGCTGGATCGGAGCGCGTACCGCCCAGACGCGCGGGCTCACATCATCGTGCGCGACCTCGACCTCGACCTCAACCCGAGCGCGCCCGATTCGGTGAGCGTGCAGGCGCAAAGCTCCACCGAGACCACGCCGGAGACGGTGCTGTGCACCGAAACCGGCCCCTCCACCGGCGTTTTCGTGGGCCACCTCCAGCTCGCGCCGGGCACGGCGCAGGCCGACGGCGTGCTGCAGGCGATCCACGGCGATAGCATCACCGTCACGTATGTTGATGCCGACGACGGCGGCGGGGGCGTCAATGTCTCCCGCACCGATACCGCCGCGGTGGACGCCCAGGTTCCCGCGTTTGCCGGCTTGACTCAGGCCGACGCTTACCCCTGCTGCGTCTTGCTGAGCTGGGACCCGGCCACGGATGCCTCCCCGCCCATCGACTATCGCATCTACCGCTCCCAGACGCCGGGTGGGCAGGACTTCGGCTCGCCCTTCGCCGTCACCGACGGCACCGGCTACGGTGACTCCTCCATCACCGCGGGCGAAGTCTACTACTACGTGGTGCGGGCCAAGGACGCGGTCGGCAACGAGGACGCCAACCGGGCCGAGCGCCGCGCGCGGCCGCAGTGGTTGATCCCGATCTACAGCGTCCCGCTGGACAGCGCCCCGGGGTGGAGCGGGCAGGGAGGGTGGCAGTTCGGGCGGCCCACCGGCGGCGGCTCCCACGGGGGCGACCCTACCAGCGGCTATACCGGGCTGAACGTGTACGGCTACAACCTGGCCGGTGACTATACCAACAACATCGTGACACCGCAGTACCTGACCTCCACCCCCTTCGACTGTTCCGGACTGACCGCGGTGCTGCTGGACTTCGAGCGCTGGCTGGGAGTGGAGGACTCGGCTTTCGACCAGGCGAGCGTGGAGGTGTCCACCGACGGCGCCCACTGGAGCACGGTGTGGCAGCACGAGGGCGGCTCTCTGTACGACGGGAGCTGGGTGGAGTGCATGTATGACGTCTCCGCCGCCGCGGCCCAGCCGGCCGTCCGCTTCCGGTGGGGCATGGGCCCGACCGACGGGTCTGTCACTTACTGCGGTTGGAACGTGGATGACGTGCAGATCTGGGGCCTCCTGGCCGACAACTGTCTCTTCCCTGACGTGCCCCCGGCCTACTGGGCCTACAACGAGATCGGCGCCTGCTACGCGGCCCGTCTGGTGAGCGGCTACCCGGACGGCGGGTACCGGCCCGGCGAGGTCGTCACGCGGGACCAGATGGCGGTGTACATCGCCCGCTCCCTGGCGGGCGGCGATGCGCTCGTCCCGCCCGGGCCTCCCACGGCCACCTTCCCGGACGTGCCCAGCACCGGCTACGGTCCGTCGGGCACCGATCCCTACTGGGCCTACAAGCACATCGAGTACCTGGTGGCCCAGCACATCGTGGGGGGTTATCCGGACGGCCAGTACTGGCCGGCCCTCGCGCTCGACCGGGGGCAGATGGCGGGGTTCATTGCCCGCGCCCTGGCGCCGTTCTCGGAACGACCGAACCTGCCGAGCTACACGCCCCCGCCGCCGAGCTTCCCGGACGTGTCGGCCGCGCACTGGGCCTACAAGTACGTGGAATACGTGCATGCGGCCGGCGTGGTCGGCGGCTACCCGGACGGCAAGTACCATCCCGAGATCTCCTGCAGTCGGGATCAGATGGCGGCGTTCGTGGCGCGCGCGTTCGGCCTGCTGCGCACGGCAGACGTACACGCCCGGATCCAGGGGCCGCCCGACGGCAGCGCGACCGCGGAGGTCCAACTCGACTTCTACCGCCCGAGTGACCCGGTCACGCCGTGGTACACGCGCAGCGTCTCCCTCGACGGGAACGGCCAGGCCGCCTCCGCCCTGCACGTGCTCTACGGCACCTACAACGTGCGGGCGAAGGACTCCACCCACCTGGCGCGGCGGCTCACCGGGTGGTCCTACGCGTTCGGCGCGCCCGCGGTGTTGGACTTCGGGACGCTGCTCGCCGGCGATGTGAACGACGACAACGTGGTCAACGGGGCCGACGCCGGCTACCTGTGGCTGCGGTGGGTCACGAACGATCCGCTCGCGGACATCAACCGCGACGGTGTGGTGGACGGCCTCGACCTCACGCTGCTGAACGCCAACCTGGGCACTGCGGGCGACCCGTGAGCCGCGGTGGCTCCTGAGATGAGCGCGGGCGAGGAGCAGACCGGAGGCGCGATCTTCTCCATCGGGCACAGCAACCAGCCCGCGGAGGAGTTGGTGGCCCGCCTCCAGGGGGCCGAGGTGCACACGGTGGTGGACTGCCGGAGTGCGCCCTACTCGGCCTACACTACGCAGTTCAATCGGGAAGAGGTGGCGGCAACGCTGCTCGCGGCCGGCATTCGGTATGTGTACGCGGGCGAGGAGTTGGGGGGCAAGCCGGCGGGCGAGGAGCACCCGGATTACGAGCAGATGGCCCAGCGGCCGACGTTCCGGCAGGGACTGGCGCGGCTGCGGACGCCGGCGGGACAGCCGATGTGCCTGCTGTGCAGTGAGGAAGACCCGCGGAAGTGTCATCGCAGTCTGCTCATCGGCCACGAGCTGCTCCAGTTGGGGGTGGACGTGCGCCACCTGCGGCGCGACGGCCGGGAGGAGCGCCAGTCGGAGCTGGAGCGCGAGGCCGACCGGCGGCGCCAGCTCTCCCTGTTCTAGGAGGAGGCCATGCCCGAGCGCCTGTACACCATCGGCTTCACCGGGAAGAGCGCGGAGGCGTTCTTCGAGACCCTGCGGTCGGCCGGGGCGGCACGCCTGCTGGATGTCCGCCTGAAGAACACCTCCCAACTCGCCGGGTTCACCAAGCGCGACGACCTCAGCTATCTGTTGCGGGCGCTGCTGGGGATGGGGTACGCCCATCTGCCGGAGCTGGCACCGACAGAAGAGCTGATGAGCCGGTACAAGGCGGACAAGGACTGGGAGGCGTACGCGCGGGACTTCGCGGCCTTGCTGGCAGAGCGGGGGGTCGAGATCACTCTGGACCTGGCCTTGTTCGAGCCGCGGGCGGTATTGCTGTGCAGCGAGCCGGGGGCGGAGCGCTGTCACCGGTCGCTGGTGGCCGCCTATCTGAAGGACCGGCTGTGGCCGGACCTGGAAATCCAACACCTCTGAGGGGGCGAGATGGCGATCCTGACCCTGGCCGTGGTGACGGACATGACGTGGCCGCGGGTGTGCGTGGCGGGCCTGTCCGACCTGGACGGGTGGGTGCGGCCGGTGGTGACGCGGGGGGAGCTGACCTCGGACCAGTTGGCCACTCGCGGCCGGCACCTGCGGCCGGGCGATGTGATCAGCGTGCCCATCCTGCCCAAGCAGAAGCTGGCACCGCCGCACGTCGAGGACCGGCTGTGCCACCTGCCGCAGCACCGGGTGGAGCGGACGCTCGAACTGGCGGAGTTCGGGGAGCTGCTGCGGCGCTACGTCGCCCCCTCGGTCGCGGCCGCCTTCAACGGCCAGCTCGAGGGGCGGGCGGTGATGCCCGGCTCGCCGTGCGGGTCGCTGGTCGCGGTGAAGGCGACCCGGGCGGAGTTGTACACGGACGAGCGGAGCGGGAAGTTCCGGCTGCGCTTCGAGGACGGGGAGCGGCAGTACACGGAGATACCGGTGCGGGACCTGCGGCTGATGCGCTACTTGCAGCAGCGCATTGACCGGCGGGCCCAGCCTGACACCCAGCTCCTGAACCGCCGGATCTGCGAGGCGGGGGAGATCCTGCTATGCCTCGGGCTGGCTCGCCCGTGGGCGAAGGAGCACGATGTGGAGCGGTGCTGGCTGCAAGTGAATGGGCTGTTCACGTTCCCGGAGGACCTGCTCGCCGGCCGGCAGTGGGACGAGTTCCCGGAGGGGAGAGTGTTGACGCCGATAGAATAGGGTGGCCTGAGGTCAAGGGGCCATGAACTGGATTCGGGAGCGCGTGCTGGGCCGGGAAGTGGTGGTGGGGACGTGGCTGAATCTGGGGTCGAGCCTGACCGCGGAGATCGCCGGCCAGGCGGGGTTCGACTGGGTGCTGATTGACCTGGAGCACGGAGCGGGGGATCACGAGAGCCTGGTGCACCAACTGCAGGCCCTGTCGGGAAGCACCGCGGCGCCGCTGGTGCGGGTGGCGTGGAACGAGGCGCCGAAGGTCAAGCGGGTGCTGGACCTCGGGGCGGCGGGGGTGATCTTCCCCTATGTCACCACCGCGGAGGAGGCGCGGGCGGCGGTCGCGGCGATGCGCTATCCACCGGACGGCATCCGCGGGTGCGCGACCACGCGGGCGAGCGGGTATGGGCGGGAGGCCGACGAGTACCTGGCGACCGCCAACGACCGGCTCCTCACGGTGGTGCAGATCGAGACCGCAACCACGCTCTCCTGCCTGGACGAGATCGCCGGGGTGGAGGGGGTGGACGTGCTCTTCGTCGGGCCCATGGACCTCAGCTTCAGCCTCGGCGTCCCCAGGCAGTACGACCACCCGGTCTTCCGGGAGGCCCTGGTCCGGGTGGGCGAGGCCGCCCGGCGGGCGGGGAAGGCGGCGGGCATCCTGCTGATGCGGCCGGACTGGCTCGACCAAGCGCTGGCGGACGGGTACACGTTCCTGGGCCTGGGGTCGGACATGGGGGCCGTGGTGGAAGGGATGCGCCGGTTCTCCGAGACCCTAAGGAGAGGAGTTGCGGGGGGCTGACGGGCCGGGCGCGCGTCGTCATGCGTCGTCATAAGGGGCCTTTTCCGGAACTTCTCTCGGGCCGGGGCGACCGACTGCGGGGCGCGTGTCGTCGCAGGCGGGCGTGACGCGGCGCGAGTTCGAGGCGGCCTGGAGGAAGACGAGATGAGACGGTTCAATGCAGTGATAGAACGAGACTCTGAGGGGAAGTGGACCCTTACCGTGCCGGCCCTTCCAGGGCACGTGGCGTGCGGGGACTCTGAGGAGGAGGTCCTTTCCCTGGCCCAAGAGGGAGTGCCCTTTCACCTCGAATGCCTTCGCGAGGAAGGCCTGCCCGTGCCGGAGGACGAGGGGGAGGCGAAAGTGGTGACGCTGGAGGTGGCGGCGTAGTCTCTGGGCCGCCGCGCCCTCGCTGCGCCTGCAGCCCGTCTAGACCGCATCCCGCGTCCGCTATCTTCCGCCCCTGACCTCCAGAGGGAACTCGCGCCTTTCTCCCCGAATACACCTCTTGGGTGACTCTGGCCGGGCGACCGGCCTGCGGGCGCGTGGGTGGCGGGCATGGCACTGCACCATGCCCGCCCTACAGCCAGGAGCTGAGTAGTGACAAGTAAGGCATCGTCCGATCCCCGGTTGGCGGTTGACGTCGCGGGGTTGAGGTTCAAGAATCCGTTCTTCCTGGCCTCCGGGCCGACGACGCATTCGGCGGACCAGATCGCGCGGGGGTGCGAGCTGGGCTGGGCCGGGGCGTCCATCAAGCTGACGTTCGATCCCCCGCCGTACATCAACCGCGTGCCGCGCTACGGCTACTTCGAGTCCTACGGCCAGGGGTTCCTCTCCTTCACGGCGGAGAAGCGGTTGGCCTTCGAGCAGGGGCTGCAGCTCGTGCGCGACTCGCTGCCGCGGGTGAGTCCCGACTTCATCATCATGGCCAACTACAGCTACGCGGGGGAGGACGAGGGAGTCGAGGGGTGGGTGAACATGGCGCGGGGGTTTGAGGCGGCCGGCTGCCACGCGCTGGAGATCAACCTCGGCTGCCCGAACATGTCGTTCAACCGCCAGCTCACCGGTGATATTGATCCGAACGCGCCCAAGAGCGGGGCCTCGCTGGGGCAGATTCCGGAAGCGGTGTACGAGATCGTGAAAGCGACCAAGGAGGTGGTCTCGATCCCGGTGTTCGTGAAGCTCACCCCGGAGGGCGGGCAGCTTGGGAGCGTGTCAAAGGCGGCCTACGAGGCGGGCGCGGACGCGGTGGGCTCGAACGCCAACCGCCTGGCCATCCCGCCGATTGACATCTGGAATCCAAAGAAGTCGGTGTACCACCTGCAAGAGGAAGTGTCCATGAGCTGCATGTCCGGCCCGTGGGCGAAGCCGCTGGCCTTGCGGGACATCTTCGAGATTCGCAAGCGCAACGGGCCCGGCCCGCGGGCGATCGCCACGGGCGGGTGCGAGACCTGGCAGGACGCGGTGGAGATGGCCTTCATGGGCGCTGACCTCATTGGCATCTGCACCGCGGTCTTGGCGCACGGCTACGATATCGCGGAGGGGCTGTGCGAGGGGGTGCTGCGCTATCTCGAGCGGATGGGCTATGGGCACTGGGGCGAGCTGCGCGATCTGCTGGTGAGCGAGGTGAAGTCGGCGCCGGCCCTGACGCTCTATCCTGGCTACGCGCGGGTGAAGGACCAGAACCTGTCGGCCCCGTGCAAGGCGAACTGCCCGGACCAGGTGCCGGCGCAGGCCTATGTGGAGTCGGTGGCGCGCAAGGATTTCGAAGGGGCCTACAAGCTGATCACCGCGAAGAACCCGCTGCAATCGGTGTGCGGATACGTGTGCGCTCACCCCTGTGAGACGAACTGCACCCGCGGCGAAGTGGATGAGCCGATCCGCATTCGCGATATCAAGCGCTTCGTGCTGGAATACGGCGCGGCGCAGGGGTGGAAGCCGGAGGCGGACCGGTTGCCGAAGAGCGGCAAGTCGGTGGCGGTGATCGGCGCGGGGCCGGCGGGGATCGCGGCGGCGTGGGACCTGGCGCGGGCGGGCCACGCGGTCACCGTGTTCGAGGCGCAGAAGGAGGCGGGCGGGATGCTGCGCTACGGCATCCCGAGCTTCCGGCTGCCGCAGGTCGTACTGGACGGCGAGCTGGCGGCCTTGAAGGGCCTGGGCGTGAAGGTGAAGTGCAACAAGCGGCTGGACAAGGACTTCACGCTGGCGAGTCTGAAGGCGGACGGTTTCGACGCGACGCTGCTCGCGTTTGGGTGCCAGGCGGGCCGGAAGCTGGGCTGCCCGGGCGAAGCGGCGAAGGGCGTGGTGTCCGCGGTGGACTTCCTGGGCAATGTCAGGCGAAGAGGCGAAGAGGCGAAGAGGCGAGAGGCGACGGAAAGGCGAGTCTCGAGAGTCGAGACTAGTGGCGCGGGGCGCGCGAGGAACATGAAGGTGGAGGGTACGGTCGCGGTCATCGGCGGTGGGTTCACCGCGGTGGATGCGGCCCGGACCGCGCAGCGACTGGGGGCGAAGCAGGTGTACCTGTGCTACCGCCGCACCCGGGACGAGATGCCCGCGGTGCCGGAGGAGGTTTACGAGGCGGAGGAGGAGGGCGTGCGCGTCATCTACCTCGTGGCGCCGATCGAGATCCAGAAGAAGCGCAACAAGGTCGTAGGCCTGAAGATGCGCATTCACACGCTCGGGGAGAAGGATGCCTCCGGCCGGCGCCGGCCCGATCCGGTGACGGAGACGGAGTTCACGCTGCCGTGCGACCTGGTGGTGAACGCGCTGGGGCAGGAGGTGGGCGAGCAGATAGAGGGCATCGCCATCGAGCGGGACGGCAGCCTGGCCTGTGACGGGGCGACGGGAGCGACGGCGCTGCCCGCCGTGTTCGTCGGCGGAGACGCGGCGACGGGTGCAGACACGGTGATTGCGGCGGTGGCCTCGGGCCGGCGGGCGGCGGTTTCCATTGATCGGCTCTTGAGCAACGGCGAGCCGTTCCTGCAGTACGATCCCGAACTGACCGAGGTGGAGAAGGACAAGGTGCTGTTGCGGAACCGCATCCTGCGCCGCGAAGGGCGCGCGTCCCTGGAGCTGCGGCCGGCAGCGGAGCGCAGGCTGGACTTCGACACCTACACCCCGGCGCTCACGGAAGAGGAGGCGGTGCACGAGGCGAGCCGGTGTCTGAACTGCGGGTGTGGCGTGGGCTGCGGGCTGTGCTTCCAGATCTGCACGCACTTCGCGGTGCATCGGGACGGAGTGGACGCGTTCCAGATGGAGGAGAAGGAATGCCAGGCCTGCGGGATGTGCTTCCGGCGCTGCCCGAATCAGAACATCGAGATGGTGCGGACGGAGGGGTTGATTCCGAGTCGGACGGAGTAACGGTCCAGCCGCGGATCTCGCCGATGGCGCAGATGTAGGGGCACAGCATGCTGTGCCCCTACTTGGAGTCACGACCCATGCCAACTGCCGATTCACCAGACGATATCCCCTCCGGAGGCCGCGTGGCCGAGATGCATGAGGTCAACCGCCGGCGCTGGGAGGCCACGGCAGCCGGATATCAGCAACTGGCGGAGGCCGATGGCGCGTGGCGGCGGTGCCCGCAGGAACCCGAGGTGGCCTTCGAGGGCCAGGCGCTGGAGACGATCCGGGAGTGCGCGGGGGACCTGACCGGCAAGAAGGTCTGTGTCGTCGCGAGCGGCGATAACTACGCGGCCTTTGCGCTGGCCGGGCTGGGGGCGGAGGTTACCTCGACGGACATCTCGGACAAGCAGCTCCAGAAGGCCGCAAGTCGGGCCGCAGAACTGGGGCTGCAGATCCGTTTCGTGCAGGCCGATGCCGCGGACCTCGGCGCGCTGGAGGAGAGCAGCTTCGATTTGGTCTGCTCTACCAACGGGTTCTTCGTCTGGCTGGCGGACCTGGGGGTGGTGTTCTCGCAGATCGCGCGCCTGCTCAAGCCGGGCGGGCACTCCGTGTTCTACGACGTGCACCCGTTCCAGAGACCGTGGAAGGACCAGGCGCAGCCGCTTGAAATGGACAAGCCCTACGCGGATACCACATTCGCCTACTCTTCCGGCGAGGAAGGCCCACCGTGCCACCAGTTCCACTGGACCATGGCCAGCATCCTGAACGCGCTGGTCCAGTCCGGCCTGAACGTGCGCAAGGTGGTGGAGTCGCCGGCCGTGAACGCGCGGTTCTGGGAAGGACCGTCCTACGGGCCGGGGGAAGATGAAACGCTCCAGGATTGGCGGCGCAATCCGCGGGCGGGATTGCCGGTGTGGCTTACAGTAGCGGCACGGAAGTAGGGGCACAGTCCGTCAGCTGACGGACTGTGCCCCTACCTGAGGAGGCGACATGAAGGTTCTCATCAGCGCGACGTCATTCAGCACCCTCACCCCCGAGCCGGAGGAACGGCTGCGGGCGGAGGGGTATGAGATCATCCACAACCCGTACGGCCGGCCGATGACGGCGGAGGAGCTGCGGCCGCTGCTGGCCCAGGTGGAGGCGGTGGCGGCGGGGGTGGACCAGTTCCACCCGCCCGCGTTCGATGACGCGAGGAATCTCAAGGTGATCGCGCGGCACGGTGCGGGGCTGGATTGCGTGGACATCCCGGAATGCACCCGCCGGGGGATCGTGGTGGCGAACACGCCCGGCGCGAACGCGGAGGCGGTGGCGGACATGGCCCTTGCGCTGATGCTGGCGGTGGCCCGGCGCGTGCCGGAGGGCGATGCCTGCATCAAGGCCGGCGGGTGGGAGAACACCTACGGGCGGGACCTGTTCAAGGCGACGCTCGGCCTGCTGGGCCTGGGGCGGATCGGCAAGGGGGTGGCGCGGCGGTGCCGCGGGTTCGACATGCGCATCCTCGCCTACGACCCTTATTTTGACGAGGCCTTCGCGCAGCAGTTCGGCGTGGAGCGGGCGGACTCGGTGGATCAGGTCTTGCGGGAGGCGGACTTCGTCTCCCTGCACCTGCCGCTGATGCCGGAGACCCGCGGGTTCATCAACAAGACCCGGCTGGCGATGATGAAGCCGACGGCGATCCTGGTGAACACCGCGCGGGGGGCGATCATTGACGAGGCCGCGCTGGCGGAGGCCTTGACCGCGGGTGCGATCTACGGCGCGGGGCTGGACGTGTATGCCTCCGAGCCGCCGACGAACAGCCCGCTGCTCAGGTGCCCGCGCACGGTGACCTTGCCGCACGTGTCCTCGAACACACCGGGGGCCTTGCTGGCGATGGGCAATGGGGTGACGGACGCAATCATCGCGGTGTTGAATGGGAAGAAGCCGGAGTTCCTGGTGAACCCGGAGGTGTATGGGAGGTAGGGTCTAGGGGCTGGGGTCTAGGGTCTAGGGGAACGGCCCGGCCGGAGGGCGTCCGCCAATTCCTGTGTCGCCCAATCGCGGGTGGCACGATCGCGCGGCGTGCGGCCTTCCCCATCCTTGGCGGCCGGGGAGGCTCCGCCGACGATCAGTGCTTTCACCGTCAGGATCTGCTCGCGCGTCGGGCGCTGGCTCTCCTGCGCGGGCGTCTGCCGATCCTTCGCGGTAACCGCGACGCCCAACGGCGTGATCCCTTTCGGGAACCTCCACGCGTCCCAGTGCGTGTCCCCAAACAGCATCCTGGCCTTGGTGCTCGCCGCGTTCGGCCGGGCGCCGCGACGGAGCAGGAGCTCCGCGCACTGGCTCTGGTACGTCTTCGCGGCCCAATGGAGCGCGGTCCACCCATACCCATCTACGGCGGCCACCTGCGCGCCGCGGTCGAGGAGGAACTGCACCGCCTTCGGGCGCCCCCAGTGGGCCGCAAACATGAGCGGCGTTCGGCCATCGCGCCGGCGCTGCTCCACCTTCGCCCCGTGCTGGACCAGGGTCTGCGCAATGTCTAGCCGGTCTCGTCCCAGTGCCACGCACAGGGGGGTTTCCGCCGAGTGCTTGTAGTCGCGCACTTGCCGGTCACGACTCCATACGTCCGTTGGCGCGCCGGCGTAGTCGTGGAGGCCGGGGTAGCTCGCATTCGGATCGGCGCCGTGATCGAGCAGGAATCGGACTGCGTCGGCCTGCCCGGCGTGCACCGCCCAGTGAAGCGCAGTCCACCCATCCCGATCAGGCTGCGTGATGAAGTTGCCGGCGGCCAGCAGTTGCCGCATCCGCTCCGTCTCGCCCCGGGCCGCGGCCGCATGCAGCGGCGGCAGTGTCTTGTCGGCCCCCGGGTCCACACGCGGCCAACTCGCCTCCGTAGGGGCCGGCGCGCCGGGCCCCTCTGCCCCGGCGGGGATCGCCGCAGTTGCCAGGAGCAGCGCCACGGCCACACGCCGCGCCCACACGGTTGTCTTTCTTGCCATGCTGGTCTCTCCCCGGCCGCCGGCCGGCGTCGGCCTCCGCTCCCGCCCCCTGCCGCCGCGGCAGGAACCGGCGGCCCACGGGCCGAAACCTTGTGCAGAGCCAGGGGCACAGCACGGTTGCGCCCGCGCAACTCATGCTGTGTCCCTGCATTGATAGACACCGTTTCGCAGAGGAGAGTTCCCCTATGCCCAAGAAAGTTCGCGTTGGTCTGGTCGGGTGTGGGTTCTCGGCCGGGCTGCATATGTCGGGGTACAAGGAGATCGCGCCGGAGCACGCGGAAGTGGTGGCGGTGGTGGGCGTGCCGAAATCCATGGCCGACGACTTCGCCGCGAAGTACGGAATCGCGCAGACCTACGAGAGCTTCGACGATATGCTCAAGGGCACGCAGGTGGACGCGGTGGACCTGGCGGTGCCGAACTACCTGCACGCGCCCTTCATCATCAAGGCGGCGAAGGCCGGGCTGCACGTGTTCTGCGAGAAGCCCCTCACCGGCTACTTCGGCGAGCCGAACGAACCGGAGGGCACGCTCGTTGGCAAGCGGCCAAAGCGGGCGATGCTCGACTTAGTGATCGAGCGATGTAATGAGGTAGAAGAGGCGATCAAGACCGCGGGGATCAAGTTCGGCTACGCGGAGAACTGGGTGTACGCGCCCTCCTTCGTGAAGCTCTGCCGGCTGGCGGAGGTGGCCGGCGGGACCATCCTGCGCATCGAGGCGGAGGAGTCGCACTCCGGCTCGCACGCGGACTATGCGAAGCAGTGGCGCCTCTCCGGGGGCGGGTCGCTGATGGTGAAGGGATCGCATCCGTTGGGCGCGGCTCTGGAGGTGAAGGCGCGGGAGGGGAGGCAGAAGTGCGGCAAGCCAATCCGCCCGGCCTCGGTGATCTGCGAGACGGCGCACCTGACGTGGATGGAATCGTTCACGAAGGAGAAGGAGACCTACTTGCGCACGGGGTGGAAGGATGTCGAGGACTGGGGGATCATCGTGGTGAAGTTGGAGGACGGGTCGGTGGCGGAGGTGAAGGCCGCGGATACGACCCTGGGCGGGGTGCACAACTACCTCGAAGCCTACCTCTCCAACGCCCGCCTGCGCGCGAACATCAACCCCAACGATTCCTGTGTGGCCTACGCGCCCGCGCCGCATATCTTCGAGCCGGAGTACATCTCGGAGAAGATCGAGACCAAGGCGGGTTGGACGCAGCCCTCCCCGGACGAGGAGTGGATGCAGGGCTATCCGCAGGAGATCGCGGACTACATCAACGCCATCCGCGAGGACCGCTCCCCGGTGGCCAGCATTGACCTGGCGAAGGAAGTGATGATCGTGCTCTACGCCGCCTACGTGTCCGCGGAGGAGGGGCGGCGCGTTGACGTGACGCCGTTCCTGCGGTAGCCACTCGGACTACGAAGGCAGAAGACCACGGGGGAGAGGGACATGGGACCCGAGGGTTTCACGACCGTGTTTTTTTGTGCTGGCGTCGTACTGATAATAGGCGAGCAGTATTGGCGTGGGGACACACCCGCGTGGGTAGCGCCCGGCGCCTGTGCTGTTGCGGGTCTGACCATCATTGCCAGCGTAGTGTCTATTCTGCGGGAGAAGGACAAGCGATCATGGTTCTGCATGATTGCGCTGGTCTGTACAGGCCTCATGGCGGGGGTGGGCGTTTGGAATGGTGCGCAGGGCGTGAAGGACCTCTCCGCGGGGGAGGACAGCGCCTGTATTGTCGCTGCTTTCCTGGCCACCATTGCCTGCGTGGCGTCGATCCTGCGCCGAGAACGTTGGCGCGCAGTGTGCTGGCAACTTCTGGTGGTAGCCGTCGTCGTGGTGTTCTGGATGGCTGATCAGGTTATCGCACTTGTGCACCGCTCTGCAGGTGGACCTGGGTAAGCCGGAGGCTGCAGGGGCACGGCATGCTGTGCCCCTACACCAGAGGAGTGCGATGGGGAAGGTGAGGGTTGGTCTGGTCGGGCATGGGTTCGCGGCCAGGCTGCATATGCCGGGGTACCGCGCACTGGGCGCGGAGCGGTGCGAGGTGGTGGCCATGTGCGGCCGCGACCGGGGCCGCGCGGCGGCCTTCGCGCTGGAGTACGGTATCCCGTACGCCTTCGGGAGCCTGACCGAGATGCTGAAGGCCGTGGACCTCGACGCGGTGGACCTGTCGGTGCCCAACCACGTCCACACCCGCTATGCCCTCGAGGCCGCGGCGGCCGGCAAGCACGTAATCATCGAGAAGCCGCTGACCGGGTACTTCGGCGAGCCGGATACGCCCGAGGAGGAGATGGTCGGCCGGACCATTCCGAAGCAGCACATGCTGGAGCGGGCGTGTGAGGAGTGCGACGCGATTCTCGCCGCCGTGGACAAGGCCGGCGTGAAGCTCTGCTATGCGGAGAACTGGTGCTACGCCCCGGCCTTCACCAAGCTGCGGCGGCTGGTGAACGCCGCGGGCGGAACCATCCTGCGCATCGAGGCGGAGGAGTCGCACTCCGGCTCGACCTCGCGGTACGCGCACCGCTGGCGCACCGCGGGCGGCGGGTCGCTGAACCTCAAGGGGTCGCATCCACTGGGCGCGGCCTTGCAGCTCAAGCAGGAAGAGGGGCTGCGGCGGAACGGGAAGCCGATCCGCGCCGCGGCCGTGTTCGCGGAAACCGGGAACCTCACCCACATCGCCGCCTTCCAGGCGGAGCAGGAGCGCTACCTGCGCACCGGTTGGGAGGATGTGGAGGACTGGGGGATCATCGTCATCACCTTCGAGGACGGGTCGGTGGCGGAGATCAAGGCGGCCGACACCACCCTGGGCGGAGTGCACAACTACCTCGAAGCCTACCTCTCCAACGCGCGCGTGCGGGCCAACATCAACCCCAACGACGCGGGCGTGGCCTACGCGCCGGCGGGGCACATCTTCGGGGACGAATACATCCACGAGAAGATCGAGACGGTGGCCGGCTGGACCAACCCCTCGCCGGAGGAGGCGTGGGTGCAGGGATATGCGCAGGAGATCGCGGACTTCGTGGGGGCGATTGCGGAGGACCGGCCGCCGCTCTCCGGGGCGTTCGTCGCGAAGGACGTGACGGTGGTGCTGTACGCGGCCTACGTAAGCGCGGCGGAGGGGCGGAGGGTGCAAGTAACGCCCTTCTTGTAAGGGCGACCCGGCGGGTTGCCCGTACTGGACTGGACGGAGCACGACGAAGAGGGCTATACTCAGCCGGGCGGGGAGCACCCGCCCGGTTGTGGTTAGCACGGGGCAGGAGATGCGCGGGAACCACTGGCGGAGGCGCCTCTATCCACTTGCGGGCATGAGCCGCGCGGCCCAGCAGTTCTGGATCGCGCTCTTTCTGCTGGTCGTGCTGGGCCTCGTCGCGGTGGCCTACTACTACCACGTAGAGAGCCGGCGCAGCGGCGCCCATTGGACGCTGATAGACGCGGTCTACATGGCCGTGGTGGTGGTCACCACGATTGGCGCGGACGTGCACCCTCTCACCCAGCACGGCCGCCTGTTCACGGCGTTCTTCGGCGGCATCGGCGTCGGCATCGTGTTCGCCCTGCTGGTGCCGAGCGCGACCAGCTTTCTGGTGAGCCAGCAGTTCAGCCAGCAGTTCCAGATCAGACGGAGGCTACGAGCCTTGCAGCAATTGAGTGGACACTACATCGTGTGCGGCTACGGGCGGATGGGCAAGGAGACGGTGGCCCAACTGCGGCGGCGGGGCATTCAGGTGGCGGTGATCGAGCACCAGCAGACCCCGCTCGCGGACCTGCAGACGACCGACGTTCCCTACGTGGTGGGGAACGCGACGGAGGACGAGCACCTGCGCGCGGCGGGGATCGAGCGCGCGCGGGGCCTGATCGCGGCCGTGGGGACGGACGAGGACAACGTGTTCATCGTGCTGAGCGCGCGCCTGCTGAACCCGGCGCTCTACATCGTGGCCCGCGCGGGCCAGGAGGACACGGTGGACAAGCTCACCCGCGTGGGTGCGAACCGCGTGCTCTCCCCCTATGTGGTCGGCGGGCGAGCACTGGCCCATGCGGCGGCCGAGCCGGGGCTGGCCGATTTCGTCGAGATGGTGCTGCACCGGGAGGACATAGACATCGAGATCGCCTCCATCCCGTTGCCGCCGGATTCCCCTGTGATCAACAAGCCGATGCAGGGGTCGGGCGTGATCGTGGAGCAGGGAGCGATGATCATCGCGATCATGGACAAGGCGGGCAAGTTCCACACCAACCCCTATCCGCTGAGCACAGTGAGCGAAGGCGACCGCCTGATCGCGATGGGCACCCGGGCGCAGTTGGAGACGCTGCGGCGGGTGGTGGGGTGGAGGTAGCGGATAGGGGCTAGGGTCTAGGGGTCAGGGGCCAGGGAACGGCCGAACGGCCAGGGGGGTGGCCCAACGATTCGTGGTGCGGCCGCGTCTACCCCACAGAGGCTATTCGGCCTTCGTCACGCGCCCGGCGCGCGAAGCTCCGCCCGCAGCACCTCCGCCAGGTCGGAGACGATGGTTCGGAGGCGCCGCTCCCCTTCCTCGGGTGTGGCGAGGCGGGGGTCGTCCTCCGCGCGCACGGTGTGGTCGGGGGTGGGTTGGCCCATGAAGGTGAGTTCGTCCACCACCGCCAGTTCGGTGTTGTGCAGCGGCCCGTCCGGCAGTTCCTCCAGCGCCACGCTCTCTGTGAGGCGCTGCATCACCGCGGTCTCCATGCGGGTGGCGTGCGAGCCGTTGAAGTAGTCGCCGGGCGTGCGCGGCGTGGGCATGAGGAGCAGGACGCGCGCGGGGTGCGTGTTCGTGAACTCCGTCGCCAGTCGCTGCAAGGTCTCGATCTGGTTGTCCGCGCCGTGGCCGTTGACCAGCACGACCAGCCGGTAACCCTGGCTCACCAGCATCTCCAGCCACCAGCGCACCACGATGGCAAGCACCTCCTCCGGGCAGTAGAGACTGCGCATCGGCAGGCCGGGGAAGTCCATCCCGACGATGTACTCGTCGCCCGCGAAGCCGATGCTGCAGAGCATCTCCGGGCGGCGCTCCCGCTCGGTGCCCAGGAAGAGCGGCGGGAGCACCACGCCCCCGACCTCCCGCGCGAGGCGCAGGGAGACCTCCTGCGCGTTGAGCGGGTCGGTCCCCAGCGGTAGGTGGGGGCCGTGCCACTCCAGCGGGCCGAGGGGGAGAAACACGAGCGGGCACTCCTCCCGCGCGGCGACGACCTGGGAGGGACGGAGGAACTGGAAGCGGACTTCGCGTGCCATGGGTGTACCTCGCGAGGACAGCATTCGCTGAGTGCTCTTGCGGACCTCTCTCCTCGCTCTTCAACACAAAGAGCACGAAGGAGGCACAAAGACACAAAGGGACAAGAGGGAAGGCCATTCGAGGGAGGCGACGTGGAGCGGAGACAACACGGTGATCTGGTGGTCTGGCGGTTCGCGCACCTCGCGGCGCAGGCCGGGCTGGTGCACGGGGTGACGGCGCGGCACGGAGGGGTAAGCGAGGGGCCGTACGCGAGCCTGAACCTCGGGCTGCACGTGGGCGACGATCCGGCGCGGGTGATCGCCAACCGCTGCCGTCTGTGCGAGGCGATGGGGCTGGACTTCGCGCGCTTCACGCTCGGCGCGCAGGTGCACGGCGCGGACCTCGCGGAGGTCGGCGAGGCGGAGGCCGGGGCAGGGAGAGAGGATCCGTCATCCGCCATTCCCGAGGTGGACGGCCTGGTCGTCCGCGTCCCCGGGGTGAGCGTGGCGGTGCTCTCTGCGGACTGCGTGCCGTTGCTGTTCTACGATCCGCGCCTGTGCGTCGCCGCGGCCGTGCACGCGGGCTGGCGAGGGACGGCTGCGGGGATGGCGAGCAATGCGGTTCGCTCCCTCGCGACGCGTTGCGGCAGCCGGCCGGCCGACCTGCTGGTGGGGATCGGGCCGGCCATCGGCGGGTGCTGCTATCAGGTGAGCGAACGGATGGCCGGGCTCATCGGCGACGGCTTCCCCTACGCCACCCCTGTCGTTCGCGAAACCGCGGACGGCTGGTACGCCGACCTGACGAGTGCGAACCGGCAGCAACTCCTCGCGTCCGGGGTGCCGGCGGCGCAGATCGAGTCGGCCGACCTGTGTACCTCCTGTCATGCGGAGGAGTTCTTCTCCGAGCGCCGGCTGGGGAGGCCGACGGGGAGGTTGGGGGCGGTGGTGTGCTTGCGCTAGGCCTCTGCTGTCCTCACATCGGCGTGACGGTGAGGTACGCGACGAGAAGCCAATCACTTCTCGCGATCATGCCAGACAGGTTGCCGATACTAGGAGCAGGGACGGCCGCGCGCGGCGCGGCGGCCTGATACTCGACGAACCCGAACGGCGTCTTCTTCCCCAGTTCGACGGCCGTGAGGGGGATCGAATGGCCGGGCCCCTCAGTGAATCCCTCGGGCGCGGCATACTCACCCAGGCTGGCGATGTGGACTCCCTCCTTGCCGAGGACCGCGTAGGTGAGCGTGCTGCGGCGCGTGTTGGGCACGGAGCGGTCGACGATCACGAAGGAGTGGGGCCCCGGCGCGACTCCCTCGGTGACGACGGCCGGGTAGGTCTGCTTCAGCGCGCCATGCTCATACCGCACGAGTTCGACGGAGATGCGGTGCTTGACCGGGAGGGAATAGGTGATGCGACCGAGGCGGCCCGCGCCCTCGGTGAGCAGGCGCTCCTCGGGAGCAAGGCTCGGGTCATGGAGCGGCGGATAGGCTTCCGTAACGGGGATCGTCTTCGGCACGCCCCAGTTCCTCGATGGCTCCGGAAAGCGCGTCACCGTGGCGTAGGCGACGATCACGAGATCGTGCTTCGCCACCACCGCCGGGACGGAAGCCGCCGAAAACGGAGGCCGCCAATCACGCGCGTTCCGCCCTGCCCGGTCACTCATCCAGTACCAGAAAAGCGTCCGCTTGCCATCCTCCAGCGACTTCCTGTAGTCGGGGATGCTCCCCGTCCCAACCTGGCTGGAATAGTAGTCCTCCAACGAGATAGGGGGTGCGGAGCCGCGGCCGCAGATCTGAGGGCCGGCGTGGTGCGGCTCGAGGAGCACGTAGGAGAGGGCGAGCGTGTGGTCCCGTTCCCGAGGGAAGAAGAGGAGGCTGTGGTCGCCGGCAATGGTGCGGACGGGTTCCTGCTGGGGGAGGTCGCGCTGCACCAGCTTCCCATCCTGATAGCGCTCGACCTCGACTGAAACGTAGTGCTCGACCGGGAGGCGATAGGCGAGCTTCACCACCTTCACCCCTGCTGCCTGCAGTGCGGCGTCGGCCTCCTGCGCGTCGAGGCCGGAGTAGCCCTGGGCGGAGGCCGCGACGGGGTTGGGGGCGCTTGGAGGAGGCGCTGCTACCCTCCCCGCGGGGCCAGAGGCGTACATGGACAACGCCTGCGCCAACTGGGCCTGCGCCGCAGGGCGGTGGCGGCGGGCCCTCCGTGCGGGCGATGCCTCTTCGCCCCCAGGCGCGCAAACGGCGAGCCGCACCACCGCGCCGGCGGCCGTGATAATCAGCACGGTACAAGCCAGCATGAACACCATGCGCCTGGTGGGCCTAGGACCGGCGGCACCCCGCAGGACCGCCTCCACGCGGCGGCGCAGGGAACTCTTCTCTTCGGCCAGGGTGATCAGCGCGAGCGCGGGCCGGAGGTGAGCGCGCGCCACGGCCTCGGCCAGGGAGCGCGCGTAGATCGCGGCGGGAATACCGCGGCTCAAGGCCCAGGCGTCGCAGCATTCCTCGCGGGAGAGGGAGATCTGCCGGCTGGCCAGCCAGGCCGCGGGATGGAAGAAGAGGACGGCCCCGACTACTCGCTGGAGCAGATTCGCGGCGAAGTCGCGGCGGCGGAGGTGAGCCACTTCGTGGGCCAGCAGCGCGCGCGCCTGCTCCCGGTCGAGCCCCAGCAGACTCTCGGGCAAGAGCACGACCGGCCGCTGCCAGCCGTACAGGGCCGGAGCGCAGATCGCATCACTGCGATGCAGCGCCGCCGGCCGCCGCAGGCCGGCCTCCGCGCACAAAGACGAGAAGATCGCGCGCCACTCCTCCTGCGCGAGTGGGGAGCTTGCCCTCAGCACGCGGCACGCGCGCCGGTGACTGACGAGGAGGCGCGTGACGAAGGCGGCCACCCCGAGGAGCCAGAGGAGGGCGAGTACGTCGGTGGCGCCCAAGGCCGGCCGCCACGGGGACGCGGCTGGGGCCGGAGCAGACCCAGGGATACGCGGCGGTGCCGCGTCTGCCATCGGTTCGGGGACCGCGCCGGTGGCAACCTCGAAGGCCACGGCCGGTACCGGGAGGGGAACCAGCGCCCGCGCGCGCGTCAGACCCAGGCGCGCGGGAACGATGACCAGGGGTGCGAGGAGGGCGAACCACCACAGCGCGTGCCGCACCGCGGCCGAGCGGAGGCGACGGGCACGTACCACGAGCGCGACGAGAGCCGCGAGCACGGCCAAGAGCCACGTCACCATCCAGGCCGGCTCGACCCAGCGGTCCACCCACATCTGGAACAGTGCCATCACTCCACCTCCCGCTCCTTCTCCTCAATCAGCCGCTTGATGCGGGCGAGTTCCTCGGGGCTCAGACGCTCGTCCGCGAAGAGGCGGACGAGGAGGGCCTCGGGCGAGCCGCCGAAGGCGCTTTCGAGCAGGCCCCGCAGCAGGCCCTGTTTCACCGATCGCTCCTTCAGCCGCGCGGAGTAGCGGTGGGCCTTGCCCCGCTCATCGCGCGCCAGGTACCCCTTCTCGTGCATCAAGCGAAGCATGGTGAGGATCGTCGTATAGGCCGGCCGGGGGTTGCCCGGGAGCACGTCCAGCACCTCCCGCACGGTGGAGGGCCCGCGCTCCCACAGGATGCTGAGGATCCGCAACTCCAAATCGCCGTACTTCGGTTGCCGCCGCTTTCGCATAGATCACCCGCCGGTGCATCGGATCGGTCGGTGGCGCGAGGGGTCAGGCCGCAGGTCTTCGATTCGCAGGTCTTCGCCTGTCGATATCGCCTCCTGCACGGCCCGATGGCGCCACCTCGACCGGGTGCGGCCACGTACTAGTGGATTAGTATACTGTCCCAGAGGCCTGGTTGTCAAGCGGGGAAGGGAGGAGACGGCGGGCGGGGGAGTTGTGACCCCTCTTGACAGGTGCGCGGAGCAGTATATACTAATCCATTAGTACGTACTAATGGACTAGTAGAAGGGCCGCGGGCGCGGCCCCGGGGCCAGCCGGGCCTCTATGAGCAGCACAGTGGCATTCCTGTCCTTTCTGCGCAGACGCCGTCGGGCCGGGTCTTTCCGTCCCCCTTCGGGGGGCACGGAGGCGACCCGCGCGGTAGATCCCGCCTCTGGCTTGTGGGCGGAGATGGCCGGGCGGTTGGCCGGCGACTGCCCGGTGCTGCCGGGCGCGTGGACCTCACACCCAGTCGTGCGCGCGGCCGTCAATCAGCGCATCTCCGGCCGTCCCGAGGCGGAGTGGACGGCCTGGGTTGGTCGGCAACTTCCGCCGGGCGGGGTGGAGCGGGCCCTCAGTATCGGATGTGGTGGGGGCCAGCTGGAGCGAGAGGCGATGCGGCTAGGGTTGTGCCATCACATCGAGGGGACTGACGCCTCCGAGGGCGCCGTCGCCCTCGCTCGGGGGCGAGCGAAGGCGGCCGGGCTGGAGATCGCCTATCGCGTGGAGGACGCCAACGAGGCCGAGCTGCCGCGGTCGCGGTACGACCTCGTGCTCGTCAAGCAGGCCCTGCACCACTTCAGTCGGCTGGAGCACGTGCTGGATCAAGTGCGTCAGTGCCTGCGTCCAGGCGGGTGGCTGGCCCTCAACGAATACGTCGGGCCGAGCCGGTTTCAGTGGACGGACCTGCAGCTCTCCATCATGAACACGCTCCTGGTCACCTTGCCCGAGAGCCTGCGGCGGGTCGGCGCGGCCGGCAGCCCGGTGCGCCAGCGGGTGGAGCGACCCTCGCCGCAGCAGGTGTCCGAGCACGACCCTTCGGAGGCGGTGCGATCATCAGACGTCCTGGCTCTGGTGGAGGAACGATTCGAGATCGTCGCCCGCCGGGACGCCGGCGGGACCGTGCTGGCGCCGCTTCTCGACGGCATGGTAGGTGGCTTCGATCCGGCGGACGAGAAGGCGGTAGCCCTGCTGCGGCTGCTGTGCGAGACCGAGGGGCTGCTGCTCGCCCACCGCGTGTTGCCGAGCGATTACGTCGTCCTCATGGCCCATCCCCGTCCCTGAGGGGCGCGCCGCGCCCCCTACTTCAGCTCCAGCACCCGGTGCTCCCCTTCCCCGAGCACGAAGTCCTTCGCGATGGGGACTCGGCCGATGTACCAGAAGGGCTTTTCGTCCTCAATCTCCAGAAACAGATTCCACCGGCCCGCGGGTAGGTTGAGCGAGAACGATCCGTCTTTCTCGACCCCCGCGCCGCCGTCGTGCAGGGGATCACCGGTATTCGATTCCGCGTAGATGCTGTACTCCGGCGAGGCGATCTTCTTGCCGGGTGAGAGCTGCGCGCAAGCGCGCGCAGCATAGGCGTCTGTAAGCCGCCCGCTGATCTCCCCGCGGTACTTCAAGACGACCGAAAAGACCCCCGGGTACTCCCTCTGCGGAGGAATCATCATGGGAACGAAGTCCCACCCGTGGCCGAATTCGCGGTGCGGCAGATAGGGCTCGAACCCCAGGCTGTGCATCCATCTCCGGCCTCCCGAGAAGTACGGGTCGTCCAGAATGGAGGGCACCTCAACCCTGATCTCGCCGCGATCGTCAATCGTGGCGGCCGCGAGGTTCAGGAAGTAGATCGGCCCCGACCCGTTGTGCGAGGGACTCAGGTACTCGAGCGCCATGGAGTTCAGACGTAGCACCACGGACTCCCCTGACAGCGGCCGGCCCTTCGCATCGGTCAGGCGCACTCGCAGCGGCACCATCGGAACCTTGACGAACCGGGGGACGAAGTTCGCCGCCGTGCCCATCTTCGCGACGTCGAACTCGCCGGTGACCATCCGGTACCCGCGGGCCCAGATGAGCACTTTGGCAGACGTGGCCCCCTTGAGAGAGATCGGGTAGTCGCGCACTCGGGGCAGGACGTCGGGCAAGTCCACGTTCGTCACCTTCCCGTACGTCGCGACCACGATCAGGAGTCGGTCGAGACTGATGTCCGGCGGGATCTGAACCGTGAGCACCGGCGGCTCCAGGGCCGGAGCGAGGAGCTGGCCGAGGTACCCCGGCGGGACGGGGGTGGCCGCGGCGGCCGGCAAGGGCCGCCCGAACACGAGCAGCGCAAGCAGCCACCACGTGCGGCCTGCCCGCGCGGGTCGTGAGACCGTCCGTCGCCCGGCTAACCCATTCAGCATGTCCATTGCCTCCCTCCGGTTCTCTCCTCTCGGCCAGGTGTTTGACACCGGCGGCTTGGGGTCGGCCCTACTTCCCTTGCTTCTGCGGGTTGAGCTGCTCCACGTTCAGCTCTTTCACCGGGCCTTCGTAGTAGGCAATCTTGGCCGGGAACTTGTGCATGAAGCCCCCGAAGATGTTGGGCCAGAAGCTCTGCCGGTAGGTGTTGTAGTCCTTGATGGTGGTGACCCAGTCGTCGAGCGAGGTCTTGATCTCGTTGACGGAGACCTCCATGTTCCGGATGTTCTCCTGGGTGGTCTCCGCGGCGCGGAGCTGGGGATAGGCCTCGATCTGCACGCGGAAGGCGAGGGCGGCGTTCACCACCTCTGTTCCCTTGCGGGTCAGGTCGGCGGTCCCCTGGCCGCCCTTGTCCGCTTGGTCGAACGCCTTGGCGGCGTCGTCGAAGCCGCTGCGCGCGCGGGCCACGGCCTCGAAGGTCTTCGATTCGTGAGACAGATACTGATCCGCGATCGCCCACACGCCCTTGATCTTCTGGGTGACGGTATTGAGGGAGGCCGAGTAGGCCGACTTGGCCCCGTTCACCGACTGGTACTTGGTGTTGAGCGTGTTATAGACGCCGACGTAGTTCGGCCACACGATGATGAGGAGGATGAGAAAGACCGCGACCAGCACGCCACAGCCGATGAGCACCTTGCGCATTACCCCGCTCCTCTCTTGACCTTGAGGCGGCGGAGCGTCTCGTCCGTGTCCTGGAGGATCACCGAGACGCCCTTGTCATAGTTGCCGAAGTTCACGTAGTCCTTCGCATCGTTCATGATCTTCCCGTAGTCCACGGTGGTGAACTCGGGGAGGCCCCGCCCGACGGAGATGGTCATCTTGTTGTCCGGCGCGTCGGGGCGGATCAGCCAGACGACGCCATTGTTGCCGCCCTGGGTGCTGAGCCCCCGGCTGCCGAGCTTGAGCCAGCGCCCGTAGTGGGTGGCCCACAGGTCGGGCTGCTTAACCCCCTTCATGGTTACCACCACCACCTCCGCGATCTTGTCGTCCTGCAGTCTTTGACACAGCGCGTCGCCGTCGCGTATTGTGTTGTCCGACAGCACCTCCGCCCGGTCAATCACCCACGACTTCTCCAGCGGCGGGAAGGCGGGGTCGCCCTTCGGCACCGCGGTGTTGGCGTCATAGGGCTGGTTCGTCGCCGTGCCCCCGGCGCAACCGGAGAGCACGCAGAGAAGGAGGAGCAGATAGAGCAATGGGCTACGCCGCATCTTCTTCACCTCGCGCCAGCTTCTCGCACTGCGGGCAATGATGCTGGAGCTTGCGGCTGCAGCCCGCGCCGCCGCCGCCCGCGCAGGCGCAGGCGCACGCGCAGGAGACGCACGCGCAGGCGCACGAGAACCCTCCGCCGCCGAACCCGCCGCCTCCGCCCGTTTCGCGTCCGCCACCTCCACCTGCTCCGCCGCTGTCGTCACCGCCGCTTCCGGGGCCGAAGATGCTCCCCCAGAAAACGCTGCCGCCGGTGTAGGGGCTGACGTTGCGCGCGACCCAGGAGAAGAAGTAGAGAATGAGCAGCCCGATCACCCCGAAGAGGACAAGCAGCGGCCAGAAGGCCCACCCCCCACCTTCCGAGGGGCCTTCGCCGCCGTCGGGCACCGTCACTCCGCCCCCGCGGCCCGCCTGCCGCAGCCCCTCCTCCGGGATCGCCTGCGCGGTAGCGGTCTTCGGGAAGGAGACGTGAATGGTGTACTTCTCGCCGTCGCCGAGGCGGATCCCGCTCCACTCCAGTTGCTCCTCCGTCTTCGCGGTGGGCGCGGGGTCGGCGGTGATGGAGTCGGGCTTGACGAAGTACTTGAGCCGCAGCGTTAGGGCTTCGACTGGCGCGTTGTCATACCAGCCGGGGGTGAAGTCCAGACGGTAGTTCTCCGCGTCGGCGTAGAAGAGCTTGTTCTGAGTGATGGAGAAGCTGATCTCAAAGCTCTGGCCGGGCTGGTAATCCCGGTCGAGGTCAATGCGCACCCCGCTCCAACTGCCCTGATTCTGGGGGCCGATGCTCTTCGCCGCCAGGCCGGACTTGGTGATCTCGAAGTCACTGTTGGGGACTCCGACGGTGATCCAAGGGATGTGACCGCCGGTGACCCGCCACTTCTGGTGGTAGTCGAGGTCCACCTTGCCGTCCGCGTGCGGGGCGAGAGTGGCGTCGTACTGCTCGATGACATAGGTGCCGGTGTCCGCGCCCGCGGGCAGCGCGACGGCGCAGAGCAGGAGCGCGAGCAGGGGAAGCACGGTTCTCATGACGCACCTCCTGCGGTCTCAGGACGTTGGCGGGGCGAGTGATCCAGCGGGCAGCCACCGCCGCAGAGGGCGTAGAACCCGCAGCCCTTACAGGTTTCCGGCGCCTGCGCATGGGCCCGCAACTGGCGGCAGGTCTCGTGGTTCCAGATCGTCTCCCACGGGTCGGTGCGGATGTTGCCCACCGCGGCCGGCCAGGACTGGCACGGCAGGACCGCGCCGTCCGGGCGGATGAGCATGTTGTGCGCGGCGGCCGAGCAGGTCTTCGGGCCGAAGCCGAGCGCCACCGGATCGAGGGTGTGGTAGCAACCGGGGGAGTACCACTGCAGCTCGACGCCGAGTTCCTTCGCCCGCGCGCAGGCCGCGCGCAGCACCTCCGCCATCGCCGCCTCCTCCAGCCCGTCGGTTTCCTTGTACTTCACCCCGCGCCCGCTGCAGATGACGGTGTTGCAGGCCATGTGCTGGAGGCCGAAGGTTTCGTGCAGCCAGGTGATGGTGTCGGGGAAGTGAGCCGCGTTGCGCACCGTGAGGGTGGTGTTCGTGACCACCTGAAGGCCGACCTCCCGCGCCTTCGCAATCCCCGCGACGGTCTGGGCGTGGGAGCCGGGGACGCAGGTCAGCGCGTCGTGCACCTCGGGCTGATGCGACTCGATGGTGACCTGAGTGTAGTCCAGGCTCGCGTCGCAGAGAGCCCCGGCCAGGTCAGCGAGGCGCGTGCCATTGGTGACCAGACCGGTGACGAACTCGTCGGCCCCGCGCACCAGCTCGACGATGTCCTCCCGCAGGGTCGGCTCGCCGCCGGTGAAGACCACCTGCGGGATGCCGACGCGCCAGAGCGTGCGGTAGATGTCGCGCCACTGCCCCAGGGACAACTCCGGCATCTCGGTCTCGCCGTTGTAGCACTTGGGGCACTTGAGGTTGCAGCGGTAGGTGACCGCCAGGTCCATGCGCGCGGGGGCGTGCCAGCTTTCCGGAGTCAGCTCCTTCGCCTTCAGGCCCATCTCGGCCGGGCACTTGCCCCCGGCCAGCGCCATGAGCGTACCGAAGAGGCGGTCGAGATCGGCGGCGACGCGCGCGGGGGTGACGCGGTTGCGCAGCGCCAGCCGCCGGCGATACTTCGCCAGTATCCCCTCCACCACGGTGCGCTTCACCTGCTCGGACTCGTCGCCCTCGCCCTGCTGGAAGCGCCACATGGCATCAATGAGCAGGATCACGAAATCCCGCGCGGTGTGATCGAGGGGGTAGGGCAGCTGGCGACCGTCGAGCCACAGCAGCCCGCCCTCCGGCGTGGGCCGCAGGTGGAACCGGTGCCCGTTGATGGTGGCGTGATGCACGCCGCGGTGCGTGTATTCCGGCGCGTGCTCTTTCCCCAA